>SXGU01305792.1_pt1 | contig 27644 bp, 18 predicted proteins | sample 3174531 | NCBI WGS metagenome assembly SXGU01 (sample SAMN11356863, study PRJNA531348) | freshwater metagenome | isolation source: freshwater sample F1-140 | place: China: Fuxian Lake, Yuxi | collected 2017-12-25 | reverse complement strand
GATTCAAATCCATCAGCCCAGGGTTGCGTTTCCAAAAATGTTTTCAACGCTGAAGGCGTTGCATCACTTCCGTCATCCTCTCGCTCCAACCCCTTCAGAGTTGTTCTCATTTTGTCCGTTCACCCAGCGTAGTCGCTTCGCTCCAACGCTGGGCTGAATGCTGCAAGCGCGTTGCGGTTGGTTCACCGCCAGCTTCGAGCCGAGCATTGATTACGTCGTCACCAAGATACCGCGCTTCGCCTTCGAGAAATTCCCGCTCACACCCCCTGCTTCAAGTGATACACCTTGCGCGGGTCCTGGGTGCTGCTGCCGACGGTGACGAGCTGGCCGAGTTCGACGAGGCGCTTGAGTCGGGTTTGCGTGGCGCGGGTGGTGCGCTTGATGGCGGCGGCAATCTGGCTGGTGGAAGCGCCGGGTTTGCGGCGCAGGAATTCCACGATGGCGGTGTCGAGCCGGTCGCGCTCCGGCTTGGCGACGCGCTCGCGGCGGAAGGTGACGCGGAAGCTGCTGCCGATTTCCTCCAACTCAGGCTCGGGCAAGCCGGCGGCACGGCACGCAGCGGTCATGCGCTGGATGCCGCTGCCCCATTGCTCGATGAGTCCCAGTTCGTGAAAGACGCGACCGATGACGCGATTGCGCAGCTTGGAAACACCCCGCCGGATGTCTTCCACGGTCAGGCCGGGCGGCAGGTTGCCGGGGTTTTCGATCTCGATGCGGTCGCGGAAGATGGCGAGGCGGATGGGCGAGCCGCGCTGGGCGTAGTCGGCGTGGACGAAGGCGTTGGTGATCGCTTCGCGCAAGGCCACGACGGGGAATTCCCAGACTTCGAGGTGACGCACACCCTTCACTTCGAGCGCGCGGCGGGTGTTGCGTTGCACGAAGCGGATGGCTTCCTCCACCGCGAGCACGGGATAGTTCGTGAGGTTGGCGGAATCGAGGATGACGCTTTTGTCCACGTCCCCGAAGCAGCCCGCGCGCAGCCAGGCCTCGGGAAATTGTTTCAGCCGCTCGGTGCCAAACAACACGACTCCACCGACGGTCGGCACGTCGCGCTTCTGGTGTGGGGCGAGGAGATGGAGAGTGCACAGGTCTTTCTTCCGCAGCCGGCGAATGGGCGCGAAGCACTCGGAAGCAGCTCGGAAGTCGATCACTTCCGAGTGCAATTCCGGCAGCGGCTCCTCGTCGTAGCTGCGTCCGCGCACCACGCGCTGGAGTTCCGCCACCGCCGCCGCGTCCGCCTGGCGGTTCGTAGAGCCGACGCGGACATAGACTCCTGCCGGGTAGCCGACAGCCTTCACGTAGTGCGGGCGGCTGGGACTGGGAAAGAGTTCCACGGCCAGAACGTGCGTCTTACGGAATGGGATGATGTGAATCTCCGGCACGAGCCGCGGTTCGATGCGGTCGGAAATGAAACTGGCGAGCTGCTCCTCGGTCTTGGCGATGTCCGGCACGCCGATCACCTTGCGCGAGCCGTCCAGCACGCCAATCAGCAGGACACCGCCCGCGCCATTGGCAAACGCCGCCAGCGTCCGCATCACCTTGTCTGGCGAGGAGAGGTCGCGCTTGAACTCCAGCGTCTTGCCCTCGTGCTGGCTGAGCAGTTCGGCGAGGTTGAACACGGTTGGAAATCTACTCGGAAGCCACCGGAAGTGGCAAGGCTTCCGAGTAGGATTGCCCCACTTGGCGCCCGTCGCCGGATGATAGCGCTTCATACGAAAAGTGTCGGCGCAGCCAGGGCAGGTTGGAATTTCGATGTCGCGCCGGCTGCCGCAGACGCCACACTTTGGAGCGACATGACGACCGTTGCCGCTGCCGCTGCCGCGCCACGTTCGCTCCTCGACCTCACGTTTGTGGAGTTGGAGCGAGAGTTCGTCGTGGCTGGGTTGTCGCCGCTCCATGCGCGGGTGTTGTGGCGCGCGTTTCACCACGGGCTGAGCCAGGAGTTTTCTGGTGCACCGAACTTTCTGCCGCCGTTGCGTCGGTGGCTGGCGGAACAGGTTGGCGAGGGGCGGCGGTTCTTCATCGGAGCTCCCACCGAGACGGCGGACACAGCCAGCAGCGATGGGTTGACGCGCAAGTTTTTGCTCCAACTCGCCGATGGGCAGACCATCGAGACGGTGGTGATGGGTTTTAAGGGGCGCCACACCGCGTGTCTGAGCACGCAAGCGGGCTGCGCGATGGGCTGCGTCTTTTGCGCGACGGGGCAGATGGGTTTTGTGCGGCACTTGCGGCCCGGGGAAATCGTGGCGCAGGTGCGTCATGCGCAGCGGGCCTTGCGTGACGCCGGGAGCAGTGGGCTGCGCAACTTGGTGCTCATGGGCATGGGCGAGCCGTTGCACAACTACGACGCGGTGATGACGGCGCTGGAAACCATCTCCGACCGGCGCGGCCTGAACATCGGCCCGAGCAAGATCACGATCAGCACCGTAGGCGTGGTGCCGGGCATCCTGCGGCTGGCGGCGGAGCAGAGGCCGTATCACCTCGCCGTCAGCCTGCACGGTGCGACGGAAGCAGAGCGTGCGGCGCTGGTGCCCGCGAGCCGGCGCTGGCCCTTGGCGGAGCTGATGGCCGCCTGCCGCACCTACTTCGCCCTGACGGGCCGACGAATTTTCTTCGAGTGGACGCTGATCGCGGGGGCAAATGATTCTCCGGCGCAAGCCGGACGGCTGGCCACGCTGCTCAAGGGACTCGACGCCCATGTGAACTTGATTCCGCTCAATCCCACCGGCGGCTTTGCCGGCACCGCCACGCCATCCGCTGCGGCGAAGACGTTTCAGCAAGTGCTGCAAGCGGCCGGCATTCCCAGCACCATCCGCCAGCGCCGGGGCATTGACGTCGCGGCGGGCTGCGGGCAACTGCGCGCGGAGAAGTCCCGGGCGAATGGCCTTGTGCCGGCAGCGTGAATTGCTGTTTCGGTGAGGGCGAGTCGCTGCAACAGTCAGGCGCTCTTTTTCGGCTATGAACATTTCATCCGTCACGCATGACAAAGCGCTCCGTGAAACGCTGGCCTGCGCATTTCTGGGACTGCTGATGCTCGCGGCAGTTGCCAGTGCCGCCGCAGACCGCGTCCCTCCCCTGCTGCGACCGGGGCCGCACTTGTTCGTGGATGACTTCCTGATCGAGCAGAGCAGCCAGCTCACGCGGATGGTGAACTCGCCCAGGCGGGATCTCGGCCATCCTGTGGTCAGCGGCAAGGAGGACAAGAGCTGGCAGCCCTACGTCTCCGTCGTCCGCGATCCCAAGACCCAGCGCTTCGCCATGTGGTATAACGTCTCCACCAAGGGCAAGGGATCGCACCTGGCCCGCTTGGAATCCGATGACGGCGTCCGATGGATTAGGCCGCATCAGGTTCTTGCCGACCCGGCGCAGATCATTTTCGGGGCGAGCGTGATTGATGAGGGACCGGACGCGAAGCCGCCCGGGTTTCGCTATCGCTTCCTGTGGTGGACGAGCGGCATGTGGCTGGCGCATTCGGCCGACGGCATCCAGTGGCAGGCAGACCAGCCGCGTCCGGTGCTGACCGGCATGAGCGACATCACCTCGCTGGCGCGCGACCCGGTTCGCAACCGCTACCTCGCGGTCTTTGGCATGCCGTCCATGAAGGAGGACGGTTACAAGGGCAGCACGCCCAACGCCCCGGAAGGGTTTCGTCGCTGTGTCGGGCAGAGCGTGAGTGTCGATGGTGTGAAGTGGGAGCCACCGCGTCGGATTTTCAAACCCGACGGTCAGGACGAGGGCATCACCGAGTTCTACAGCGTCGGCGGGGTGGTAGCCCGTGGCGGCCTGCTGATCGGCTTGCTCAAGGTGCTGCGTGACGATCTGCCGTGCGACCCGGATGGGCCACGGCAGGGCATCGGCTACACGGTGCTGGCCTGGACGCGCGACGGCGAGAACTGGCAGCGCGAGCGTCAGCCGTTCTTCAGCCGAAACCCCGAGAAGGGGAGTTGGGATCACGCGATGGCGTGGGGTGACTGCCAGCTTTTCGTCGGGGATGAGCTTTTCATTTACTACGGCGGCTACGCTCGTGGGCACAAGGTCGAGCGTGAGACCGAGCGGCAGATCGGCCTGCTTCGGATGTCGCGCGACCGCTACGTCAGCCGCGCCGCCGGCGACCAGGCGGGAACCCTGCGCACACCGCCGGTGAAGCTCGACGGCGACGCGATGACGTTGAACGTGGACGCGCGCGGAGGAACAGTGCGTGTCCAAGTGCTCGGTGCCGACGGCAAGGCGATTCCTGGATTTGCGCTGGCAGATTGCGAACCAGTCAGTGCCGACCTCGTGGCCGCGCCGCTGCGGTGGAAACGGCCGCTGTCGGTCCTGCGCGGCCAGACCGTTCGCTTGGAGTTCACATTGCGAAGCGCGCGGCTGTTCGGGTTCGATCTGCAACGCTGAGGCTGCGTTGCGGCGGCAAGAAGTCCAGTCCGCCTCCTTGCCTCGGCGGCTACGTCACTTCCTCCACTCGTCAATCACCGAGGCGATGAGCGCGGTCCAGCCGGTTTGGTGCGACGCGCCAAGGCCTTCACCGGTATCCCCGTTGAAGTATTCGTAGAAGAGGACGTTGTCACGCCAGTGCGGGTCGGTCTGGAATTTCTCGTTCGCGCCGAAGACGGCGCGGCGGCCCTGCGCGTCGCGGGCGAAGATGTGGATGAGCCGCTCGGCGAAACCGCCGGCAAGCTCGTCGAGGTTGATGGGTGTCTCGTCCTCGGCGTGGCCGGGGATGGTGAACTTCCCGCCGTAGGCCTTCCGCAGCTTGCGCAGCGTCTCGACCATCATGAAGGTCGTCGGGAACCAGATGGGCCCGCGCCAGTTCGAGTTCCCGCCCTTGAGCTTCACGATGGATTCGGCCGGCTCGTAGCCGATGCTGCGGTGGCCCAGGGCGTAGGGATGCTGCTCGTGGTGCTTCGAGAGGCTTCGCAGGCCGTAGGGCGAGCGGAACTCGCCGGGATTCCAGATGACGCGCAGCAGCTTGTGGATTTGCTCGGGGTTCATCACGGCCAGGACGTGGACTTTCCCTTCGTCGGTGTCGAGCGTGGTGACGCAGCGTTCGACGAGGTCGGCGCGGTGCTTCAGAAACCAGTTCATGTTCGCGCGGAATTCGGGGAACGGTTCGAGCCACTTCTCCTCCAGCCGCTCGATGGCGAACATCGGTATCAGCCCGACGAGCGAGCGCACGCGGAACTTGTCGTAGCTGCCGTCCGGATGCGTGAGCACGTCGTAGAAGAAACCGTCCTGCTCGTCCCACATCTCGATGCCGCCGCCGCCCATGTGCTTCATCGCGGAGCCGATATAGACGTAGTGCTCGAAGAACTTCGTGGCCGTGGCCTCGTAGGCCTTGTTCTCGCGCGCCAGCTCCAGCGCGATGCGCATCATGTTCAGGCAGAACATTCCCATCCAGCCCGTGCCGTCGGACTGCTGGAGCGTCGTGCCGTCGGGCAATTTCTCGCTCCGGTCCAGCACGGTGATGTTGTCGAGGCCAAGGAAACCGCCCTCGAAAACGTTGTTGCCCTCGCGGTCCACCTTGTTGACCCACCACGCGAAGTTCATCAGCAGCTTGTGGAAGCAGCGCTCGAGGAAATCGCGGTCCGCCTTGCCGCTGCGGACGCGGTCCATGTTGTAAACGCGCCACACGGCCCACGCGTGGACGGGCGGGTTCATGTCGCTGAACTCCCACTCGTAGGCGGGAATCTGGCCATTCGGATGCTGGAACTGCTCGAAGAGGAGGAGCCAGAGCTGCTGCTTGGCGAACTCCGCGTCCACGAGCGCGAAGGGCACGGCCTGGAAGGCGAGGTCCCACGCGGCGAACCACGGATACTCCCACTTGTCCGGCATCGAGATGATGCGTTTCGAGTTGAGGTGCTGCCAGTGGCGGTTCCGAATCTTGGCGCGCGACGCGGGCGGGGGCTCGGCGGGGTTGTCGCCCTTGAGCCACTGGCTCACGTCGAAGCGGTAAATCTGTTTGCTCCACAAAAGCCCCGCGAGCGCCTGCCGCTGGATGCGGCGCTCGTCGGCGGTGGCGGTCTTCGGCTGAAGGGCGGCGTAAAACTCGTCGGCTTCATCACGCCGGGTCTGCAAGGTGGTTTCAACTCCCGCGAGCGGGCGCTCCATCGCCCGGTTCGTCAGCCGCAGCCGGACCACGGCGGACTCTCCGGGCGGCACATCGAAGCGGTAGTCCAGACACGCCTTCGTGCCGAACTGCTCTGGGTTCACGCAGTCCTCGCCGTGGATGAGGTGGCGGTGGAAGGCGTCCTTCACGAAGCGGCTGCGGTTCTTCGCCTTTGGGCCGAAGAGCAGTTCGTTGTTCGTGTCGTTGTTCGTGAAGAGCGGCCGGCCGCCGAGCTGCGCGTAGAGCTGGTAAGCCCCGAGGTGGTAGCTGGACGGCAGCCGCCCGATGCTCGGGCAACAGGAATCATCCGCAACGAGCGTGAGGTGCGTGCGGCTCGGTTCGCCTACGCGGATGCGCGGCTCGGGGTATTCGTCGTCCCCCCACGACCACCGGTTGCGGAACCACAGGTGCGGCAGGAGGTGCAGCGGCGCGGTTTCCGGCCCGCGATTGAAGGCCTCGATGCGGATGCAGATGTCCTCGGGGCCAGCCTTCGCATACTCCACGAAAACATCGAAGTAGCGGTTTTCGTGGAACGCGCCGGTGTCGAGCAGCTCCAGCTCCGGGTCGCTCGGGCCGCGTTGCTTGTTGCCGTCAATGAGCTGCTGATACGGATACGCGCACTGCGGATACTTGTAGTTCCACTTGAGGTAGGAATGCGTCGGCGTGGAGTCGAGGTAGAAGTAATACTCCTTCACGTCCTCGCCGTGATTGCCCTCCTTGGGCGTGAGGCCGAAGAGGCGTTCCTTCAGAATGGAATCCCGCTCATTCCAGAGCGCGAGGCCGAAGCACATGACTTGGTAGCGGTCGCAAATCGCAGCCATGCCGTCCTCGCTCCAGCGGTAGGCCCGCGAGCGCGCGTGGTCGTGCGGGAAGTAAGCCCAGGCGTCGCCATCCTCGCTGTAATCCTCGCGCACGCCGGCCCATGAGCGCTCTGAGACGTAAGGCCCCCACTTGCGCCACGGCGCGACCGGGTCGGCGTGGGTCTCGCGGAGGCGATGCTGTTCCTTGGTGTGGTTCACGGGTGAAATTTTGCGGTGAGTCTGCGAGGGGATCGCAGACACTTCAACCCGAATTCACCCGACAGCACCGTCGTTTCAACCCGCCGTGAGCGCGGCGCGGGCGTCGTCGGTGGCTCCGGTCTTTTCGAGGAAGTATTCGTAGCCGCCCACGTAAGGCGTGACCTGTCCCGCGTTCACATGCAGCACCTTGGTCGCAAGGTGGCGGATGAAATGCACGTCGTGCGAGATGAACACCAGCGTGCCCTCGTAGCGTTCGAGCGCGAGCGTGAGCGACTCGACGGTGTGGATGTCGAGGTGCGTGGTGGGCTCGTCCATGAGCAGGAGGTTCGGCGGGTCCACGAGAAACTTCACGAGGTTGAGCCGGCTCTTCTCGCCGCCGCTGAGGACCGCGGTCCGCTTGAAAATGTCGTCCTTGCGGAACATGAAGGAGCCGAGCACGCCGCGCGCCTCGTCCTCGCGCATCATCGGCGCACTGGCCAAAACTTCGTCGAGCACAGTCTTCTCCGGGTCGAGCGTGTCGGCGCGATGCTGGCTGAAGTAGCCGATTTTCGCGTTGTGCCCGAGGTCGCGCTCGCCTTGCTGGAACTCCACCACGCCCGCGAGGATTTTCAGCAACGTTGACTTGCCCGCGCCGTTTGGCCCGACGAGCACGGTGCGCTCGCCGCGTTCGATGAGCAGGTCGAGGCCCCGGTAAACCTTGGTCGCGCCGTAGGCCATGTGGATGCCCACGAGCGACGCGGCGCGCTGCCCGCCGCGCGGCGGAGGCGGGATTTGAAAGCGGAACGGGCGGCGCGGTGCCATCGGCTTCTCGATCAGTTCCAGCCGCTCGATCTGCTTGAGCTTGCTCATGGCCTGCGAGGCCTTGGACGGCACGGCGCGGAAGCGGTCTGCGAATTCCTGGAGCGACTGGATGACCTTCTGCTGGTTCTTGTGCGCGGTCAGTTGCTGCTCGTAGCGCTCCTCGCGCTGGCGCAGGTAGTCCGAGTAGTTGCCGGCGTAATCAATCAGCTTCCGTTCCGAGATTTCATGCACCTGCGTCACGACTTCATCCATGAACTGGCGGTCGTGCGAGATGAGCAGCAGCGCGCCGGAATAGTTCTTCAGGTAGTTTTGCAGCCAGAGCAGCGCGAGCAAATCGAGGTGGTTCGTGGGTTCGTCCAGCAGCAGAAGGTCCGGCTCCATGACCAGCAGCCGGGCCAGCCGTGCGCGCATGATCCAGCCGCCGCTCATCTCCTTCGCCTTGCGGTCGAAGTCCGTCTCGCGATAGCCCAGCCCGCGCAGCATCCGCTTGGCCTTCGTCTCCACCTGAGGATCGTTCAGCGCGTCGTGCTTGGCGTGCGTCTCCATGTATTCGGGGGTGGACACCGCGCCCGCCGCCTCCAGCTCGTGCAGCCGCTTTTCCAACTGCGGCAGCTCATCCACGCGGCCGGTCGCCACATCGAGAATCGTCTCCTCGCCGTGCGCTTCGGCCTCCTGCGGCAGATAGCCAACCATCGTCCACTCATCGCGCGTCACCGTGCCGGAGTCCGGCTCCTTTTGCTTGAGGATGATGGAGAACAACGTGGTCTGGCCCGCGCCGTTCGGGCCGACCAGCGCGACGCGGTCACCGTAGTTCACGCCGAAGGACGCGTTCTCAAAGAGCACGCGCCCGCCCAGGGTCATCTTCAAATCTCGAATCGTGAGCATGAAATAGTTGTGGCCGCCGGTGGAGAACTGCTTTTGCGCTGGGAGGAAATTCGACCTGCCCGCCGCAGAAGCCGGAGGGTTGGGTCCATCTGCGGCAACGAGCGGCAGAGGCTAGGCTCAGTGCGCTGGGCGTCAATGGCTCAGTTGGGATAAGAGAGTTCCAGGCACGTTCCTTCCTTCACCCCAATGGCTCGCGCTCCTCGCGCTTCCCGTGATCCTTGCGTTCTGGGAATGGATCCGGCGCGGCCAGCCGATTGCGCTGCCCTTCGATCACGGCCGGCAGCGGCTGGCCTCGTGCTGTGCGCCAACTGCCTGCCCGCCGGGTTGCTGGCGCTGGCGATCATCTTCCTCGCGCACCCGGTCACCTTCCTGCCACCGGAGGTCGAGCGGAAGCTCACCAACATCCCGATCGTGCTCGATACCTCGGGCAGCATGGCGGAGAACCACGGCTCGCAAGCCAATGGCCGCCACACGCGGTTCGACTCCGCGATGGAAGCGATCCTGAAGTTCACGAGCCACCGGAATGGTGACGCCTACGGGCTGACAATCTTCTCCCGGCACTTCATCCACTGGCTCCCGCTCACCCTCGACACGGAGTCCATCGCGCTCTCGCGGCCCTTCATCGTGCCGAACAATCCGAAGCTCGACCCGCCGTCCATGGGACGGCACGGACTTCCGGATGAGCTTTGGGGCATCACGCTCATCGGCCAGGCGCTCTACGGGGCGGCCGACGTCCTTTCCCAACGGCCCAGCGGCGATCGCATGGTCATCCTCATCACCGTCTTCGGCATCCTGATGACGGAAGACCAGATCGAGCCCGCGCTCGTCGGGATCGCGCGCTCGACCGGTGGCGAAGTTTTCAACGCCGCCACCCCCGAGGCGCTTCAGGCCGGCTTCAAGAGCATTGATGCGATGAAGAAAGTCGTGGTGCTCGAGAAGAAGCCCCGCGTCGCGGACCTCTACGATCCTTTCATCCCGCCGGCGATCGCGCTGCTCGCCTTGAGCGTCCTGGCGCTCTTCGGCCTGCGCTTCACGCCTTGGTGAGGCGGAGCGGACTTCGCCGCTCTTGCCTGACGACCGGGAGGGTGGGCATCTGAATGTCCCACGGCGGCAAGGGGAATTGCGCAGGACAATTGCGCAGGTTGCGCGCGCGTGCCGGCTCCTCTACCTTCCGTCCCGCTAAACTATGGCTGCTGCAAAACCCGATACTTCCATCCCCGTCACGGTCCTCACCGGCTTCCTGGGCGCGGGGAAGACCACGCTCCTCAAGCACCTGCTCACCCAACCGCACGGCTACAAGTGCGCCATCATCATCAACGAGTTTGGCGAGGTGGGCATTGACGGCCAACTCGTCGTGGGCGCGGACGAGGAGGTGGTGGAGCTGAACAACGGCTGCCTCTGCTGCCGCGTGCGTGGCGACCTCGTCAAGACGCTCGCGGACCTGCTCAAGCGCCAGAAGCGCTTTGACTACGTGCTGGTCGAGACCACCGGCCTCGCCGATCCCAGCCCCATCGCGCACACGTTCTACCTGCCGCAGCTTCAGGAGAAGCTCCGGCTCGACGCCATCGTCACGGTGGCCGATGCGCGGCATCTCGAGGGCGTGCTCGACAAGGCCCCGGAGGCGCTGCCGCAGATCGCCTTCGCTGACGTGATTCTCCTGAACAAGACTGACCTCGCCACGTCCGCCGAACTGGACCGCGTCGAGCGTCGCATCCGCCACATCAACCCGCTCGCGAAGATTCACCGCACGCAGCGGTCGCAGGTGGACATGGGCAAGATCTTCAACACGCGCGCGAGAGACTTGAGCACTCCCATTGAGTTGCCGCCGGAGAAGCCCGCGCATGGGGAGGCTGGCCACGACTGCGATGACCATTGCGAGCGCGAGCATGAGCACGCCCATGCCCACGCGCACGGAGAGCATTGCGACCACGAGGACCACGGGCACGATCACGCGGGCCGGCATGACGCCGCGGTTCGTTCCTTCCACATCCTCGAGGAGCGCCCGCTGGACTTAAAGCGGACCGAGGCGTGGCTGAACGAGCTGCTGGCCAAGGGTGGCGAGAACATCTACCGGGCCAAGGGCATCCTGAACATCCAGGGCGTGCCCAAGCGCGTCATCTTCCAGAGCGTGCAGATGATGTTCGACGTCGAGCCCGAGCGATTCTGGAACGCCAACGAGAAGCGCGGCAACCAGCTCGTCTTCATCGGCAAGGAGCTGGACGAGGCCGGCATCCGCGCGGGCTTCGCGGCGTGCGTGGCGGATTGAACGCGCGCGCTGGCTGTGCTGTCATTTTAGGCAACGAAGCGGAACGAACCATGCCACTCTACGAATACGAACTCTGCGACGGCGGATGCGTGGTTTGCGGCGGCAAGTTCACCCTGCGCCGCCCGCTCGCCGCCAAGCCGCTCACCGAATGCCCCGCATGCCGTAAGCCGGTGCGCAAGGTCTTCGGCACCTTCTACTCGCCGAAGATTTTCAAAAAGTTCAACGTGAAGGACGCGACCAACGCCGGCTTCACCGTCCTCAAGAAGCTCGGCAAGGGCGAATACGAGACGCACCGCCCGAAGAAGAATGACCCCGGCGCGAAGGTGAAACCACCGAAGGACTAGCCGCTGGCAAAAACTAGCGCCTCACGCCCATGATGAAAGACACCGTCTCAAAATACCGCCCTTTCCCCGGCGTGCACCTGCCCAACCGTCAGTGGCCCAGCCGCACGCTCACGCACGCGCCGCTCTGGTGCAGCGTGGACTTGCGCGATGGCAATCAGGCCCTCGCAGTGCCGATGAACATCGCGCAGAAGCTCGAGCTGTTCCAGGCGCTCGTGAAGTGCGGCTTCAAGGAGCTCGAGATCGGCTTCCCGTCCGCGTCGAACACTGAGTTCGCCTTCAACCGCCTGCTCATCGAGAAGGGCCTCATCCCCGACGACGTGACCATCCAGGTGCTTGTGCAGGCGCGCGAGGACTTGATCGAGAAAACCTTCCAGTCGCTCATCGGCGCGAAGCGGGTGGTCATCCACATGTATAATTCGACCTCGCCCGCGCAGCGCCGCGTCGTGTTTGGCAAGTCGAAGGATGAAATCAAGGCCATCGCCGTCCATGGCGCGAAGCTCATCAAAGACCGGCTCCACCGGCTCGCGGGCACGGACGTGACGCTTCAGTATTCGCCCGAGAGCTTCTCTGCCACCGAGGTCGAGTATGCCAAGGAAGTCTCCGAGGCCGTGATGGACGTGTGGCAGCCCACGCCGCAGCGGAAGATGATTCTGAACCTGCCCGACACGGTCGAGGTCGCGATGCCGAATGTTTACGCGGACCAAATCGAGTGGATGTGCACGAACCTCCGCAACCGTGACACGCTCATCATCAGCCTGCACACGCACAACGACCGCAACACCGGCACCGCCGCCACCGAGTTGGGTCTGCTTGCCGGCGCGGACCGCGTCGAGGGCACGCTCTTCGGCAACGGCGAGCGCACGGGCAACCTGGACCTCGTCACTGTCGCGCTGAATCTCTACATGCACGGCATCGACCCGCACCTCGACTTCAGCGACCTGAACGCCGTCCGCGAAGTCTATGAGCGTTGCACCGGCATGACGGTGCCGCCCCGCCAGCCTTACGCGGGCGAGCTGGTCGTCACCGCGTTCAGCGGCTCGCACCAGGACGCCATCAAGAAGGGTTTGGCCGAGTGGGAGCAGGGCGGGCGCACGCACTGGGACGCGCCGTATCTCACGATTGATCCGCGCGACATCGGCCGCGAATACCGCGAGGTCATCCGCGTGAACAGCCAGTCCGGCAAGGGCGGCGTGGCTTACCTGCTCGAAAGCGAGTTCGGCATCGAGTTGCCCAAGGATATGCAACGCGAGTTCGGTCCCATCGCCAACGACCTCGTGGATGCGCTGGGCCGCGAGGTGAAGGGTGAGGAGCTCAAGGCGATGTTCTGGCAGGAATACGTCGAGCGCGATTCGCCGTGGTCGCTCATCCACTTCCACGCGGACGGCGTCGGTGGCGTGTTCCGCTGCCGCGCGAGCGTGCTGCGCGAGGGCACCGCGCAGAAGCTCAACGGCGAGGGTAACGGCCCCATCGCCGCCTTCGTGAATGCGCTCGCCACCACCGGCGCGCCGAAGTTCGAGGTCGCCTATTACAAGGAGCACGCCCTCGGGGCCGGCTCGCAAGCTGCTGCCATCGCCTACATCCAAATCAAGCTCGCTGACGGCAAAGTCCGCTGGGGCGCGGCGGTGGACACGAACATCGAGCTGGCGTCCATCAAGGCCGTCCTCAGCGCACTGAACCGCGCGTGACGCACGGCGGCGAAGCGCTAAACAATTTTCAAAAACCATCATGAACATCCCGCTCCGTCGATTGCCCGCCGTCCTCGTGCTGCTGCTCTCGGTCGCGCTTCACGCCCCGGCCGCGAGCCAGTCGCTGCCGCGCAGCACCCCGGAGGCACAGGGCATTTCCTCGGCGGCCATCCGCGACTTCGTCGAGGCGGCGGACAAGGCGATTCACACGATGCACAGCTTCATGCTGGTGCGGCATGGGCAGGTGATTGCCGAGGGATGGTGGAAGCCCGAGTCTGCCGACAAGCCGCACGTGATGTGGTCGCTTAGCAAGAGTTTTGATGCGACCGCCGTCGGGCTCGCCGTCGCGGAGGGGAAGCTCAACCTCGACGACCCAGTGTTGAAGTTTTTCGCCGCCGAAGCGCCGGCCAATCCCTCCGAGCACCTCAAGGCCATGCGCGTGCGCGACCTGCTCTCCATGAGCGGCGGGCACGACACCGAGCCGAAGTTCAGCTTCGAGACCGGGCCGTCCGTGCGGGAGTTCCTCGCTCATCCCGTCGCGCACAAGCCCGGCACTTACTTCCGCTACAATACGCCGGGCAGCTATATGCTCTCGGCCATTGTGACCAAGGCCACCGGCAAGACCGTGCTGGAGTTTTTGCAGCCGCGGCTGTTCGAGCCGCTCGGCATCGAGCGCGCCGCGTGGGCCACGAGTGCGGAAGGCTATTCGCTCGGTGGCTACGGCCTGAGCATCCGCACCGAGGACATCGCGAAGTTCGGCCAACTCTACTTGCAGAAGGGCAAATGGAACGGCCGGCAGTTGCTGACCGAGAAATGGGTCGAGGCTGCGACCTCCAAGCAGGTGGAGAACGACAAGGCTCCAAGTGGCAAGAACCCCGACTGGCGGCAGGGATACGGCTTCCAATTTTGGCGCTGCCAGCACAACGCCTTTCGGGGCGATGGCCGCGACGGCCAGTTTTGCCTCGTGCTGCCCGAGCACGACGCGGTCGTCGCCATCACGGCGCAGACCGGCAACATGCAGGGGCAGTTGAACCTCGTGTGGGAGAAGCTGCTGCCCGCCTTCCAAGCGAAGGCTCTCCCTGCCGATGCTGCCGCGCACGAACAGTTGAAGCGCACGCTCGGCAACCTCCTAGCCCACCCCGCGCGGGCCAAGAAGTGACGGCGAGAACTCGCCGCACTCCAAAGCGCGTGCCGGGCATCGAACCGCCTGCGGACCGTTGCCCACGCCATGTCCTGGCTCCGTCTCGAAGTCCTCGAACGCCGCGGATTCCTTGCGAACCACGTCGCGCTCGCGCTGGTCTTCCTCTGCTTCTGGCTCCAATGGATGGTGGACGAACGCCGTTTTGCGATGCTCACGCTCACCGGTTGGACTATGCCGGGCTTGATCACGCATCCGTTCATCCACGGTCACAGCCCGCACCTCGCGTGGAATCTCCTGCTGCTCCATGTTTTTGCGGACTGGTTTGCAACGCGCTCGGCCCGCTGCGTTATGCTGGCGCGTGGCTGGCCTTCACGCTGGCAGGCGCGACTGGCCATCTGCTCGCGGGCGGCGGCCAAGCGGCGGGGGCCAGCGGCGTGCTCTGTGGCTTCGTGGGCTTGGTGGTGGCCGGACGGCTGGGGGGAACTGTCACGTTGCTCGATGCGGCGGTGCGCGTGCCGGTCGTCTGGCTGGCGCTGGCGCTCGTGGCGAAGGACATCGTCCTCGCGTTCCTGCCCGGCATGGGCGTCGCGGTGGGTGGGCATCTGGGTGGTTATCTCGCGGGCGTGCTGGCGGGGTTGCTTTTGAGAAGGCGCAGGGGGAACAGGGTGGGCCGCAAGTTTCAGTGTTCAGTTTTCAGTATCCAGAATGGCTCCAGTGGTGCGCACACTCCCGGCTCGAAACTGAACTCTGAACACTGAATACTGTCTCCCGTGACTCTGCACCCCAACATCACTTCGCAAATCCTCGCCGCCCTGGGCGACATCTTCGCGCGCAACCAATACGCCGAGCAAACCGTGGACGCCCGACTCAAGGCCAACCGCAAGTGGGGCGCGCGTGACCGGCGGCTATTTGCGGAGAGCGTTTATGAGAATGTCCGCTGGTGGCGGCTGAACTGGAGTCTTGCGGGATTGCCAGACGCCGAGTGTCTGCTGCCCGAGGCCATCACGGACGAGCGCTTGCGGACGTTGTGGGATGCGTATTGGGCGAGGCACGAGGCGTCGCCCGAGAGCCAGCCCGTCAGCCTGGGCGAGGAGCTTCCCCTTGCCATTCGTGCGTCCATTCCAGACTGGCTGTTTGAACTTGGGTCCAAGGAGTTCGGCGCAGGGTGGCCGGCCTTGCTCGCGGCGCTCAACCAGCCCGCCGATGTTTTCCTGCGCGCCAATTCGATGCACACGACGGCCGGCGCGTTGCAGGCGGACCTCGCCTCGCAAGGCATCGAGGCCGAGGAAGTGGCGGGGCTGCCCGACGCGCTGCGCTTGAAGGAACGCCGAAAGCTCGGCAACTCCGCCGCCTTCTGCAACGGGCTCTTTGAGATTCAAGACGCCGCGTCCCAGCACGTCGCGCCGCTGCTTCAGGTGGAGCCGGGGCAGGTCGTGATTGATGCGTGCTGCGGCGCGGGCGGCAAGACGCTGCATCTCGCGGCGCTGATGAGGAACAAGGGCCGCCTGCTCGCGCTCGATGTGCGGGACAAGCCGCTTCACGCGTTGGCCGAGCGCGCCAAACGCGCAAGCATCTCCATCATCGAGCTGGGCGTGCTCGACAAAGAGCAGGTTCACACTGATCTGTTCGCCACCGCCGACCGCGTGCTGCTGGACGTGCCGTGCTCGGGCCTCGGCACGCTGCGCAGGAGTGTGGATGGGAAGTGGAAGATGACGCCCAAGGAAATCGCGCGGCTCGCGCGCATGCAGGCGCGCATCCTCAAGGACTATTCGCAGTTCGTGAAGCCCGGGGGGAAGCTGGTCTATGCTACGTGCAGCTTTCTGCCGGATGAGAATGAGCGGCAGATCCAAGCTTTCCTCAACGAGCATGGCGCGGCGTGGACGTTGGAGAAGGAAATTCATCTGCGCCCCGACCGCGAGGGCTTCGACGGCTTCTACGCGGCGCGGCTGAGGCGGAACGTCTGAGGGGACCCAAATTATTGGGCTTCCTTCCCAGCCGCCACCCTTGACGCGTTCGGCGCGTGGGTGACAGCCTGCGCCGGTTGGGGAGGCTCGCCCGCCTCATGTTCGACGAGTTGTTTTCGCGTCTTCGCCACGCTCCCGCCGCGCAGGGCCTGCTGCGTCGTGTGGAGTCGGGTGGCGCATTGACTTGTGCCGGCGTCACCGGCTCAGGGCACGCATTTCTGGCCGCGTGGTTACATCAGGAGTTTCCGCAGCGGCCCGTCGTGCTCGTGGCGGAGAAACTCAAGGCGCAGGAGACGCTGCATCAGGACTTGGAGACGTGGCTGAGCGCGGGGAGGCAGAAGGCAGAAGATAGAGGAGAGAGGAGAGAGCATAGCCGGTCGCCAGGCGGAAGTGCCACAAACCTACCATTTCCTCTATCCTCTACCTTCTATCCTCTATCTTCTAGGCCCGCCCCTCTCCTCTTCTTCCCCGCGTGGGAGACCCTGCCGCATGAGGACAAGTTGCCGCACGCGGATGTCATCAGCGAACGGCTGGAGACGCTCGTGGCGCTTGCAGTCAAGCAATCGGCGACCGGCAATCGGTCGTCGCCGATTCTCACCGCGAGCATTACCGCCCTGCTTCAGCGCACCTTCCCGCCGGCCCTGCTCGCGGCGCGCACGCGCACGCTGCGGCGCGGCGACCGCGTGGACCCGCTAGACCTTATCGAATGGCTGGAAGACAACGGCTACGACTCTGAGGCGCAGGTGTCGGCGAAGGGCGACATCGCCCTGCGCGGCGGCATCGTGGATGTGTTTCCGCTCACCAGTCCTTGGCCGGTGCGACTGGAGTTCTTCGGTGACGAGTTGGAGTCGTTGCGCAGCTTCGACCCGGTCACGCAGGTATCGCGTGAAGGCGGGGAGCTGAGCGAAATCACCCTGCCGCCGGCGGGGGAACTGGGCGTGCTCAAGCGGGAGGTGGAGCGGGGAGTAATTAGTAGTCAGTGTTCAGCAATCAATGATCAGTCGGCGCGGCAGCGAACGCAGGGAAATGCCGGGGCGGAGGAAGGCGAACCCGAAACGCCAAACTCCCAACGCCAAACATCGCTCGCCACGCTGCTCGATTACCTGCCGGATGACACCATTGTGCTGTTCAGCGATCCGGAGGCCATCGAAGCGCATGCCGGGGCTTACGAGGATCAAGTCCCGACGGGCAGCCCGTTCTTCGCGAGCTGGGTGGAGCTGCGCGCGAAGTTGCTCCGCCGGCGGATGACGGTGGTGGCGCTGATGGAGGATGAGGGGCTTGAGTCAGGTAGTGAGGAGGGACTGGTCGCTTCGGATGACCCGTGGGCTGTCGAGGCCCGCCCCCTCACCCCCGCCCTCTCCCCCGGTGGGGGCGAGGGAGGGGACGGCGCGAGGTCGCGGTTTACCCGTCCGAAGCACGACGCAACCCACTCTTCACTAATTACCGACTACTCTTCCCTTGCTCTCACCTCCCTTGAAGCCTTCCGCCCCATCTCCGACCGGATGCCGGAGCAGGAAATCGCCCTGGCCCAGCGGCAGGCTTTCTTCCACCAGCTCGCCAGTTGGTTGCGACAGGGCTTCCACGTTCAGGTCGTGTGTAATAACGACGGCGAGGCGCAGCGCTTTGAGGAGGTTTGGCAGGAAACGATTCTGAAAGGTGCTGGCGAAATAAAGCCGGAAGGCGGGCAATTTGCCCGTCCTACGTTGCGCCTCGGCACCCTCGCACGCGGCTTCCTCTGCGAGGCGGCGAATTTCGTGGTCGTGACGGACGCGGAAGTCTTCGGACGCTACAAGGTGCAGCGGCCCCGGCGGATGAAGTCCGCCCACGCGATTGCCGCGCGCTCGGCGCTGGACATTGACTTCGCGGAACTGGAGGAGGGCGATTACGTCGTGCATCTCCAGCACGGCATCGGCCGCTTCAAGGGCTTGAAGGTGCTCCCCACGAACAAGCTCGGTCGCGAGCGGCATCATCTGGACGCCGAGGCGTTGCGGCCGAATGTCGAACGGCGAATTGAGAGTGCCGAATCTCCGGCAGGGAACCAAAGCACTGATTCGCAATTAAATCAGAGCCTGCTTACGTCGGCTGCTACACGGGTCGAGGAGGGCATTGAGTGTCTCGTCCTCGAATACGCGCCTTCCGACACCGATCGAGAGCCGCCCAAGCTCTACGTCCCCGTCACCGAGGCGCATCTCGTCAGCAAATATGTGGGCGCGGGCAAAATCCGTCCGCCCCTCAACACGCTCGGGGGCAAGCGTTGGGAGAAGACCAAACAGCAGGCCGAGCGCGCCGTCCGGGATGTCGCGGCGGACTTGCTCAAAATCCAAGCGCGGCGCGCCACCCAGCCTGGTCATGCCTTCGGGCCGGACACCCCGTGGCAACGCGAGTTTGAAAGTTCGTTTCTCTACGAGGAAACGGCGGATCAAGTGCGCGCCATTGAGGAGACGAAGCACGACTTGGAAATCCCCAAGCCCATGGACCGCCTCATCTGCGGCGACGTGGGTTTCGGCAAGACGGAGATTGCCATCCGCGCCGCGTTCAAGGCCGTGATGGGCGGCAAGCAGGTCGCCATCCTCGTGCCCACGACCGTGCTGGCGCAGCAGCATTACAACACCTTCCGCGAGCGCATGGCGGACTACCCCGTGCGCGTCGAACTGCTGTCGCGCTTCCGCACGCGCAAGGAGCAGCACAAGGTCGTGGAGCAGCTAGCAGCGGGCGCGGTGGACATCGTCATCGGCACGCATCGGCTCGTGCAGAGCGACGTGACGTTCAAGGACCTTGGCCTCGTGGTCATTGATGAGGAGCAGCGCTTCGGTGTGCTGCACAAGGAAAAGTTTAAATTGATGCGCACGCATGTGGATGTGCTGACGCTCTCCGCGACGCCCATCCCGCGCACGTTGTATCTCGCGCTGACCGGTGCGCGCGACATGAGCACGATTCAGACGCCGCCGCAGGACCGCTTGCCCGTCGAGACCATCGTCGAGCACTACGACGACCGCGTGATCCGCGACGCGATTCGCCGCGAGCTGGAGCGCGGCGGGCAGGTGTTCTTCCTGCACAACCGCGTGACGACCATCGAGGCGGTGCGCTCGAAGTTGCAACTCCTCGTGCCGCACGCGCGCGTCGTCGTGGGCCACGGCCAGATGAGCGGGGATGAACTAGAGGATGTGATGACGAAGTTCGTGAACGGCGAGGCCGACGTGCTGCTGTCCACGACCATCATCGAGAGCGGCCTGGATATTCCGAACGCGAACACGCTCATCATTGACCGCGCGGACCGGTTTGGGTTGAGCCAGCTTTACCAACTGCGCGGGCGCGTGGGCCGCTACAAGCATCAGGCGTTCGCGTATCTGCTCCTGCCGCGCCACGCGCGCCTGCTCACGGACGTGCGCAAGCGCATGAGCGCCATCAAGCAATACGCGCAGCTCGGCAGCGGCTTCAAAATCGCGATGCGCGACCTGGAGATTCGCGGCGCGGGCAACTTGCTCGGTGCGCAACAGAGCGGTCACATCACGGCAGTGGGCTTCGAGTTATACTGCACGTTGCTGAAGCAAAGCGTGGCCGCGCTGAAGGGCGAGAAGGTGAAGCAGCGGGTGAACGCGGCGCTGCGACTGGATTTTCTGGCGATGAATCCGGTGGCGGAGGAGCCGGACGTGCTGCGTGCTGCGTGGTCCGTGCCCGAAGCCAAAGGGCATCGAACGCATTCAAGCAACACGCAACACGCAGCACGCAGCACGCCCTCCATCTCCGTCCCGCGTGACACGGATGTGTGGGTCCAACCATCGCGTCCGAAAACCCACGAGCCCCAAACTCGCAACTCCCAACTTCAAACTCCCTTGGCTGGCGCATTCCTGCCAGCACAGTTCATTCCCGAGCCACAACATCGCATCGAGGCGTATCGCAAGCTGGCGCAGGCGGAGACGAAGTCGGACGTGGACGCGCTGGGCAAGGAGTTGCGGGACCGTTACGGCAAGTGGCCCAAGCCGGTCGAGCTTCTGCTGGTGGCCACGGAGCTAAAACTGCTCGCCGGCGAGCGCGGCCTCGACGCCATCGAGACGCGGGGCGACAAGCTGATGCTTCACCGGCGCGGGGATTTCATCCAGCTCGGCGGCAAGTTCCCGCGCCTGATGAAGACCGAGCCGCTCGCGGTGCTGAAGGAGATCAAGAAGCTGCTGCTGTCGTTGTGAGAAACTGGCGCGCGTCTGTCCACTCCTGCCCGCGCGGATTTAGTGTTGGACTCTGAGGTGTCGCACGGAATCATCTGCGCCGTTCAGCAGCACCCGGTTTCATCATGCGCACGCCCCGAGTTTTGATCGTCGAGGACAGCCCCGAAATGGCCGACCTGCTGGCGATTTCCCTCCAGACCGACGGCATCGAGTCCGACACTGTGGGCGAGGGGCAGAAGGCGTTGGAGCTGGCGCGGTCCAAGGTGCCCGACCTCGTGCTGCTCGACCTCGGGTTGCCGGACATGGACGGCCTCGACGTGCTGGGCGCGCTCAAGGCGCACCCGGCGCTCAAGCACATCCCCGTCATCGTGCTCACGGGCCGAAGGCGCACGGAGGACAAGCTGCGCGCGTTCAACCTGGGCGCGGTAGACTACGTCAACAAGCCGTTCAACTTCCTCGAAGTCCATGCCCGCATCATCACCACGCTCAAGCGCAAGTCAGCGGCGGACGATGCCGAGCAGGCCGTCGCGCAGGAGCGCCAGCGCACGCACGAGGAGATGCTGCGCATCAGCCGCGCGGTGGGCGCGGCGGGCGACGCGATTGCCATTCTGAATCCGGAGGGCCACGTCACCTACGTCAACGAGGCCTACGCGGACTTCTTCGGTTTGGGCGCGCCCGAGCTTGGCGTGTCCGAGCGGCACCGGCGGCTGTTCCAAAAGTCGGAGCTGTGGGACGAGATCTGGCGCACGTGCGAAGAAGGCGGTGCGTGGAGCGGCGAGGTGGCGATGCGCGCACCCGGCGAGCGCATCGCGCCGACGCTTTGCCGCGCCGACGCCATCCGCGACGAGCGGCGCGCGTTCCTCGGCGTGGTGCTTATCTGCACGGACATCACGCAGCGCAAGCGGCTGGAGGAGGATTTGCTTTACCTCGCCAACCACGACCCGCTCACCGGCCTGCACAACCGCCGGTTCTTCCTGGAACTGCTCCAAAGCGCGGTGGACAAGGCCTCGCGCGGCGCGCACAGCTTCCTGCTCTACCTCGATCTCGACAACTTCAAGGTCGTCAACAACTCGCTCGACCACCAGGCCGGCGACCGGCTGCTGGTGCACGTCGCGCGCACGTTACGCGACCAGCTCCGGCCCGGCGATGAGCTGGCGCGGCTCGGTGGAGACGAGTTCACCGTGCTGCTCCACGGCGCGGATGAGGCGGCGGCCACGCAGTTCGCGCGGCTGCTCGTGCAGATCTTCGACGAGTCGCGGTTCAAGGAGGGCGGCAAAACTTTTTGCTGCACGGCGAGCATCGGGCTGTCGCGGATTGATGGTGCTGTCACCGCCGAGGACGCGCTCTCGCATGCGGACTCCGCCTGCTACTACGTGAAGACTCATGGGCGCAACGGCCACGAGGTCTTCCGCCCGGATAATCAGGCCATCGCGCAACTCAGCACCGAGGCCGGCTGGTCCATCCGCATCAAGGACGCCTTGCGCGACCACCGCATGGAGATGTGGCTCCAGCCCATCTTGCCGTTGCGCGCCGATGGCCGCGCGTATTTCGAGGCGCTCGTGCGTCTGCGCGATTCCGACGGCAAGATCATCGTGCCTGGGCAGTTCCTTTCCGCCGCCGAGAACTTCGGCAACATGCAGCAGATAGACCAGTTCGCGCTCTACGAGTCCATGAACCTGCTGGCGGCGCACCCAAAGCTGTCGCTCTCTATCAACCTCTCCGCGCGCACGCTCAATAACGCGCACCTGCCCGTCATCGTCGAGCGCCTGCTCTCCGTCTCGAACATCGCGCCGGAGCGCGTGCTCTTCGAGATCACCGAGACGGCGATGATCCAGAACCTCGCGCACGCGCGGCAGCTCGTCACCGCCATCAAGCAGTTCGGCTGCCGCTTCGCGCTCGACGACTTCGGCGCGGGCGCGTCCTCGATGCTCTACCTGCGCGACCTGCCGGTGGACGTGCTGAAGATTGACGGCAGCTTCATCCGCTCCGTGGACGTGGATCCGATCAACCGCGCGCTGGTGAAGTCCATCAACGAGATCGCGCACATCCTCGGCAAGCAGACCGTGGCGGAATGCGTCGTCAACGCTGGAGTGCTGCAGGTGCTCAAGACCATTGGTGTGGACTACGTGCAAGGCTGGCACGTCTGCGAGCCAGCCCCGCCGGAGCATTTCTTCAAGATGGGGCTGGAGAACGTCACGCTGCCGAAGGCGTGAAAGGAGCTGTCAGCTTTCAGCGGTCAGCACTCAGCGAAGAGACGCGGACGACGGTTGCTGGCTGAAAGCTGACCGCTGACTGCTGATCGCTCATCCATACAACGGCTGCGGCGTAAACGTGTCGTATTCCAGGTTGCGCACGTGCTGGTTCACCCAGAAGCCAGCGAGCACTGTGCCCAGCCCTGCCGCAACGAGGAAGCCGATGCCGAACCAGCGTTCGCCCGCCATGATGCTGCCCCACGTCACCAGCAGGTTCGTCCCGGCGAAGACCGCGCACGCGATCATCGCATCGCGCCGCTTGTCGAGGTAGTGCAGCACCATCAGCAGCGACATGAAGATGACCAGCAGGAACGTGCCGATGAGCGCTATCTGGAAGATGCCCGCCTGCACCGCGCCCAGGCCGATGATGGGCAGGACTTGTTCAGCGCCGAGGATGAGCACGATGGTGAAGAGGCCTTGGACCTTGAGCAGCAGGGCGAAGCCATCTTGCAGCGCGGTGATCATGCCGTGCTTGCGCTCGGTGACCTGCGCGAGCGTGGCTTTCTTGAGCACGTGCTGGAAGAAGTGATCGTTCGCGACGGAGAAGTCGGTCTCCAGTTTCAGGAGGAACACCGCCATGCCCGGCACGATGGTGAGGAACGCGAAATAGACCACGCGGTCATACACCGGCGCCGAGTGGAGGATGCCGCCGATCTGCTCCGCCGCCGGGTCGAGCCACCAGAAGAGGAATTTGTCTATCCAGATGCCGAGGTTGTAGAAGAGGCCGCAGAGCGCGAGGTGCCAGTATTTGCGGAAGCAGCGGAGGAACTCGGGATCGCCGACCTCGCGGTTGCCGATGGCCTTGTAGATCGCGCGGAAGAGCAGCAGCAGCAGCACTGCGTGGCCGAGGGTGAAGCCGACCATCGCGCCCGTCACGCCCTGCCAGTGTCCGCACATCCACGCGCCGCCGAAGCTCGCCGCGCTGCCGATGGCGAAGCCCCAGAGCACCTGTGCGTAGTCCTTGATGGCCGTGAGGAAGATGCTCGCCACCCAGATGCCGCCCACGAACGCCGTGAGCATCGCCGCCGCCAGCCGGAACACCAGCGGCCCCGGCACGCACCCGACGAAAATCACAAGCCCGGCCACGGAGAACAGCAGCATGCTCCATGCGATGGAGAACACGAACGTCGGGTAAATCTTCTCCGGCTCGCGCGCATATTCCTGATCGGCCGCGTGCCGTGTGAGCACCATCTGGATTGGCCCGCTCAGGACGAGCGTCACCGCATACACGAGCGAGATGCTGACGAAGAACATCTGCAGCTCGTCCGAGTCGCTCACCGTGGTGAGGACCGCTCCGAGCATGCCCAGCGAGATGACAGACACCAGCCACGGTCCGCTGCCGATGAGCGCCGCGTAGCCATAGGCTTGCAGCAGCCCGGTGTAACCCTGCTTGGCCAGCAGCTTGTTCAGTTCAAAGCCTACGCCCGCCATCTGTGCGGGAAGGATGCGGAGTCGCCGGGTGAAGCCAAGAACTCATTTCGACTTCGCCGCTCGCAGTAGGCCAAAGGCAGGATTTGAGTTTCTCTCATTAGCACCCGGCTTCAGCCGGGTGTTGAGGCAACGGCGTGCTTCCCAGCCGTTTCAACGGCGTTTTCCTAACCTCACTGTCAGCCAGTCGGGGCAAACCGTTGAAACGGTTTCCCCTCACTTCGCATGGTTTCCACCCGGCTGAAGCCGGGTGCTAATGAGAGGCTCCGCAGCTCAAAAGCTGGTTTGCCCCCTCGGTCTGCGGGTCCGGGATTGCACGCCGCCGCGCGGTCCGCCACACTGCCGCCGTTCCGACCAACGCACTTATGAAAACACGCTTGCCCCTCCTCCTCGCCGCCCTCCTCGCCGCGCCCGCGCTTTTCGCCGCGTCGCAGCTCCCGCCCAATGCCCGCGTCGCCATCATCGGCGACTCGATCACCGAGCAAAAACTATACAGCAAATACATGGAGGCCTACCTGCTCGCCTGCACGGGTCGGAAGGACATCCATGTGATGCAGTTCGGCTGGAGCGGCGAGACGGCCGGCGGCTTCGCGGCGCGCTGCCTGAACGACCTCGCGGCCTTCGCGCCCAACGTCGCCACCACCTGCTACGGCATGAACGACGGCGGCTACCAGCCGTGGAAGGACAGCATCGGCCAGAGCTACGAAGGCAACATGAGGAACGTCGTCAAGCAGCTCACCGCCGCTGGCGTGAAGCACATCGTCCTCGGCTCGCCCGGCGCGGTGGACTCGAGGTTCTTCGGCAAGCGGCCCATCTTCGGGGACAAGGACTCCGCCGCCGGTTACAACGACACCCTGGCCCACCTCCGCGACATCGCGCAGAAGCTCGCGACCGAAAACAAGCAGACCTTCGCCAACGTCCACAACGCCATGTTCGACGCCATGCCCAAGGCCAAGGCCGCGCTCGGCGACGACTATCCCGTCTGCGGCGGCGACGGCTTCCACCCTGGCCCGAACGGTCAACTCCTCATGGCCTACGCGTTCCTCAAGGCCCTCGGCGTGGACGGCGACATCGGCACCATCACCGTGGACGCGAAGGGCATGACCACCGCCACCGACGGCCACAAGGTCCTCAGCAGCGCCGCGGGCAAGGCCGAGCTGGAGAGCACCCGCTGGCCGTTCTGCTTCGACGCTGACCCGAAGAACGCCAACAGCACGCGCAGCATCACCCCCTTCGCGCCGTTCAACCAGGACCTGAACCGCCTCACGCTCAAGGTGAAGAACCTCGGCGCGGCCAAGGCGAAGGTGACGTGGGGCGCGGTCGCAAAGGACTTCACGAAGGAGCAGCTCGAAGCCGGCGTGAACCTCGCCGCCGAGTTTCCGGCGACGCCTTTCGACGCGCAGTTCGCCAAGCTCGTGGGCGCGCTTGGTCAGAAGCAGAACTTCGAGACCATGATGATCAAGAACCTCGTGACCAACTTCCGCCAGTTCGCGAACGACGCGAAGGCTGATCCAGAACTCGCCAAGGCCTTCGACACGGTGCGCACCAAGCTCCAGTCCCGCCAGCAAGCCCTCGACGCCGAGGCGCGCAAGACGCTCGTGCCCGTGAAGCACACGCTCACGGTGACGGCGCTTTGAACTTCCCACTCACGAGCGCGTCCGAAGGCGGTGATTGTCAGAAAAGCACTGGGCGCTCGCAGGCTCGCGTTCACACTCATCGAACTCCTCGTCGTCATCGCGATCATCGCGATCTTGGCCGGCATGCTTCTGCCGGCGCTCGCCCGCGCGAAGGAGAAGGGGAAGATGACCAAGTGCCTGAGCAACATGAAGCAGATCGGCCTCGCCTGCACGCTCTACGCCGGCGACTACGAAAAGTATCCGCTCCATGAAGTGGGCGGCACCGCTCCCTACTCATCCACACCCATCGCCAATCAGTCACGCTTTGCCGCAGTCTATTACACCACGAAGTGGCTTGACCACATTGATCCCTACATGGGCAGCAACGCCGCCGTAGTCATGTGCCCCAGCGACAACGGCAAGCTGCCCACGGACGCAACCACGTTCAAGACCACCGGCCCGCCGCTGACCTATGGGATGAACGTGTATTCTTTTTCCCTGGGTGCCACGTCTCCACAGCCGCGCCCGGAGAATATTCTTTCCCCCTCCAGCAAATACTTCATCGGTGAAACCGTCGGGCAAGTGGGTCTCTGCCACATCGGCCTCTGGTCCTTTGCGGCCTCTGGAATCTTGCGGCATGGGGGGGGGAGGCCGTGACCACTGGCGGCAGGACCCAGAACAAGGGGGCGAACTACACCTACTTCGACGGGCACGCGGACTACGTGATCAGCAAGTGGGACACTTCCCTGGCGACGTGGCAAACCCCCGCCTTCGTTGCCGCCAACGCTCCCGACTGGGCGACTTGGATTCCCTGACGGATTAAACACACTTGGATCTTCTGTATTCTGGTGTTCGCCAGTTGCGCGACTGTGCTGTGCGGCGGCTGCCGTCGCAAGCATCCCGCTGCTGCGCCAGCCACTACGCCGCCTGCTTCCGCCACCGCTCCGCAGGAACCGGTGCCGGGATTGCCCCCGGCGGCGCAGCCAAAAGTTGGCGCGCCGATGCCGCCCATGACAACAGAGATGATGCTCAACTTCGAAGCCCGCTTCGGTCGTCCACCCACCAACTACAGCGAGTTGTCCCGCCTCAAGATAGAGCCGCCGAAAAAATAAGTCTGGTAGGGCGCGACTGTCCCAGCGCGGCGGTTGGGTATCTGAACAGTTTGGCGGCGCGCTGAAGACAGACGCGGCCTAACCCGTGCGATCAGTTTCATCGGTCCTTTCCTTCTGCGTCTCCGCATCCGTCTTCGCCGCATCGCGTTCGAGGAATTGCACCACCTTCCAAAAGGCGAAGCCTACGACGCTCAACGCCATCACCGCCCACAGCGTGCCCACCGCCATGTCATGGCGGCGCTCGGAAGACACGCCGCGCAGCGCCAGCACGAAGCCCGCGAGCGTGCCGACAGCCAGCAGCACGGTGAGGCCAACGGCCAGCTTCACCGGCGGCTGACGTCCCTCCGCCAGCGCGCGGAAGAACACCCGCTCCGCCACATACCACGACGCCCCCGTCACGGCGGCGAACGCCAGCAGCGTCCAGAACGAAACCTCGAACTGCACCGTGGGGTTGACCGATTTGATGCACTCGACGAACCCGGAGGTCAACCCGAGGCTCACGGCCCCGGCCCACTGCACCAGCCGTAAAAAGTCATGTCCGGACTTTGGACTTGGGGGCGTCGTCACGCGCCAAACTTAGCGGGCGCAGCGTCACTGTCCAACCTCCTTGCGGGCTCAGCTCAGCGGCGGCGTGCGACTTCGCCGTCAGCGTTCAGCCGAACAGTAATTGAAACACGATGACGCGGTTGCGGCACCAGGTTGATGGCGGCGGTCCAGTGGGCGACGCATCACGAAACTGGCGCAGCGCGTGACGGTTGCGCTCGAACCGTCGCTTCAAACCAAATATCGCTTGCACCCTCATAGCACGGTTCCTACATTCCCCGCGCGGTCGCACCCGTAGCTCAATTGGATAGAGCGTCTGACT
>SXGU01373578.1_pt1 | contig 27646 bp, 32 predicted proteins | sample 3174531 | NCBI WGS metagenome assembly SXGU01 (sample SAMN11356863, study PRJNA531348) | freshwater metagenome | isolation source: freshwater sample F1-140 | place: China: Fuxian Lake, Yuxi | collected 2017-12-25 | reverse complement strand
GTTGCGGGCTTCTCTTCCTTCTTGGGAGCTGGCGTTGCGGGCTTCTCTTCCTTCTTGGGAGCTGGCGTTGCGGGCTTCTCTTCCTTCTTGGGAGCTGGCGTTACGGGCTTCTCTTCCTTCTTGGGAGCTGGCGTTACGGGGTTTTTAGCCGGAGTGTCTTCAACCTTATTTATCTGCACAGGTACAGGCAAGGGGCTCGGTTGCACAATCTCTACCTTGGTAATTATCCATAAATCAGAGGCAAGATTCGGATTCAAGAGGTACTGATACGGCAGCGTAAAATATCCCTGTTGTCCCCAGCGTGTACCCCAGGAATTACGCATAATCCATACCTTTTTGATATCATCATAACCCACTACTACTACAGCGTGCCCACCGAGGAACTGATCTCTGGAGGAAGGCATGGGAATTACCCCAGTCCTTGCCGCTGTTGCGCTCTCGAATGACGAATATACTACGATACCGACACAAAACGGATAGCCTTGAGCTAAGCAAGTTTTCATTGAGATTAAGTCGTTGTATATATTGCGTGCGGCCAGTGCCTGGTGTTTTTCCGCACTTACATAGCAGCTAGCTGGAGGCTCAACTGCAAATTTGCTTATATCGTAGGGCCACTCCCGCTCATAGCACACTCCGTATTTAATCAAGCAATCAACTCCGTCAGACAATTGGGCTCCGGCATCGTCTGGTATGCTTTGTTCCTTGCGTCGTTCATTGTAATATACGAATAACCGAGAGCCTTGCATTGTCATATCTAGATATTGTATTTGCCCACATAAGGCGTTAGCCGTGCATGACCCTAAATTACCCTGGTCATAAATGGGAGGCATTTTTGGTCTAAGGTCTACTACGGAGGGGAGCGTGACAAGCTTGGGCATTTTCATCAAGCGTAGCCGCTGAGGAGCAACCCTATCGATTTTGAGGTTATAAATATGTTTCACTGGTGCTGCGTCTTGTTCCATATATTCTTTGTCTTTATTTTATATTAAAAAAATGAACGTGACGAATGATTCATCATGACGATCACCAAACTTTTTCAAGTCTACGGAACGCGAGTCACTCGTGTGGAATTATACACTTAGATCCTTGAGCATTCTGAGCATAAGTGGTATCAACACGTACAACATAATCTACATGATCTAGATCTACCCACATATATCAGTATGCTGAAGACAGATTCTCTCTCAGATCCATATCTCGATCTTGATTCAGAGTTAACCTCCTGCTTAGTTGGGCGTAACATACACTGTGACGCACCAGACGAGATGGGGAATTACCATGATTCTTTACAGGTTTTTGAGCTGACACACGATGTCTCCAATGATATTATAGTTAGGATAGCTGTGGCCTCAGTTTGCTACAGGGATTCATACCTAAATAAACATGTTGATGCATCTTCAGTATTGCCCTGGTTACCTGAGATGGATCTTGATGAGGAATTGGCTGAGGATACTTTCATGGTTGGCCGACAGTATGAATTATATATGGTACAGAATGACTGTGAGCTCCTAAAAAATGAACCTTGTTGTTTGCATAATGATGGATGATTTGACACAGGAAGTGCTGGATGGAACATTTCAGCCAGATCCGGATACTTTACTGTATATGATGGATGATCGGTCACAACGAGCTTTCAATCCAACTGTCACTATCGTTATGTTGAATCGCAGGCCTGATATAAAAAAAGCTATAATGGAAGAATTAGAAGACTTGCTCTTGCCATGGGATGCTATTAAGACTGAGGACAAGCCGGAACCAGATGATTTTCAAGATAATCAGCTACTGAATGCCCTGAACTCTGATCCCCAGGTTCAGGCTATGGTACTAGAAAGTTTACTGGAGCTAGATGATTGCGCCGAACGAGAGGGTGAGGCAGTATACAGGCCAAGTATCCTCGACACGGATACTATTGACTCTACTGTAAAATACAGAGAAGAGTGCGATGAAGTTCCGGCAAAATATGCTCATCTCACAGAAGAATCACTGGATCTTATATACTCCGACCCGCAAGTCAGGGTGTTAATATCTGGTATGAGTGCTGACCAGATAACAGATGGATTAATCCATAAGTTGGCTTCCACCTAATATATTATGATCCGTAGTGTACCGTACTTTGTGTTCCCAATCAAATTTAAACTTAGCATATTTAGATAAGATGCCACCTAAAAACATACCGCTACTGGTGAAGAAAGCAAAGATAACACATGCTAAACACATAGCTCACGCTGTTTCCGCAGAGATGCCTGCGGTGCCTAGCCCCGTTGAGGCACCCATGATCTCGGTGTTAGCACCTCCCGCTAAAATAGTGCCTACAAGCCAAGTGCCAGAGCCCTTACCCACTGCGCAAATAGCACCTCCCGTACCTGAACCTGCGCGTATAACCATAGTAAAAAAAATGGCTTCGGCAACTATAATTAAGCGTGGGGCTCCAGCTCCGATACCAGTACTCCCGCCACTGAAAGAGTCTGATACGGAGAGTGACGATGACATACAGGAGCCGTCTCATCTGGATAATGATAATGATGATGTACAGGGAGAAATACAGGGGTCTGTCACTATTCCTGATAACCAGAGATCAACAGTGGCAGCAGAAGACGGTGTCAGTATAGTTGAGATCAATGGAAAGAAGACTGAAGTTTTTGTCGAAAATGGTTTACGCATTGATGTATCAGAGGAACCAAAAATTGCAAAGACTGGCAGTAAAGAGGACAATATTTATGTCTCCTTGACTCCGGAAGAAAAAGAGAAACTCATAGACAATCTTGAGACCAAGAAATATGAGCTGAAAAAACGGTATAAGGACGGAGACGGGACAGTAAAAGCTCAACTGAGGGAGGTATGTCGCCTGCTCGGCAATGTTAAGCAATGCGATGTTGACGAGAAGGTTGATATCAACATACAAAACAAGTTAGCCATAGAGAAGGATTTCAAGAAGAAGGAGAGTAAATTAAAATTGTCACTGTCAGACTTCCGTAAAATCATTAATCTGATGGCTCCCAAGGAAGATAGGGAGCCTGATATAACGACCGAACAGTGGCGTTCCTCTAAGGAACTTTTTAAGGGGAAGACTTACCGTGAGGCCTCTTCAGAGAAGCAAGAGAAATTTAAAGAGAAACTGAAGCCAAAGAAGATGAACGAACGCGTCAAGAAAGACGTAATTAAACGCGTTGACGGTAACCTTAAAAATATACATGTACACACGAACAAGCAAGAAGTGTTGTCATATCAAAAATATGATCCGCTAAATTTTACTGGTCTTTATATTTATTAGTACTTTGTTGCTGTCGTCGGTCGTTGTTGTAGCTATTCTACGTTTGGTTTCAGTATGTGAATAGTATGATGTTACTTAGGATTATAACACAATATAGATTATAAATGGCTACACCTAAACCTAATATAGTTTGTGTATTTCTATGTGACAAAGCATATTTCCATAAATTTATTTATACATATAATCAATTGGTTATGAACGGTAAATATCATGGCGATATATGTTTAGTTATTGGGGATGATCTGTTGCACGACAAATTATTGGATTGTGATACCATTAAAAATAATAATATCGTGGTCAAGCATTTTCCAAATATTCAATTTACCGATAGATTCCTGGAAATAAATCATAATGTGCATACGGATGGGAGAAATATGAGTAAAAAATTTCAGTGGCATAAGCTTCATCTATTCAACACATATTTTAAGCAATGGGATTATGTATTTTATCTGGATTGTGGAATAACTATCTTTTCCGATATAACACCAATACTGAATGAAGTCGAGGAAGGTACGTTGCTGGCACACTCCGACGCATATCCTACATATGAATGGAAATTGCACACGCAATTTTGTAAGCATGACGCAGCAGAGTTCACAAAACTCAGCAGTAAATACAATCTGGACATAGATTATCCACAGACAACGATATTATTATATGACACAAAACTGATAACAACCGAAACATTTTCCGATTTGTTAAACTTATCAATGGAATATCCGATTAGTAAAACCAATGAGCAGGGTATTATGGCCTTATACTTCACAAATATAAGGCCGCTTTTTAAACAAATAAAGACACATAACAAAGACACTTATTTTTATGATTACCTGTCGAGAAACCCTGGCAATAGATACATCATGCTGAAAGCACTATAAAGATGTTTAGTGTGCGCGCTTAATTCCAGGCAAGTTAATGTTGATGTTGATGTTGATGTTGCTGTAGAGGCAAAAATTTCCCTACTTTGAGGGTTTAATGCTTGCGTATTCCAGGGGAAATTTGGTTGGGCGTAAATTGTAAGGAGAGAACGCTTCCAGTAGACGTTTTTCTTCTCGATGTAAAAATCCCAGTAAGATTTTGGTGTTGTAGTCTTTTCCCGTAATTACATCAACGGCAGATCGAAATTGTTCGATGGGGATCCAGTATATCTTGATGATCATCCAGAAACCATTGATGTAGTCTAGTTCCATTATAGTACTGTCCATACGAGGCTCCAGCTTGCCAAGCTCCCTACAATACATACTTTGTTATATAATAGTAGGTGCCAAAGCGTATATTGCAATGAGGCTCCTATTAAACAATTAAAATAAATTGAAACATACTTATCTTAGAAGCAGTATACTACTGATATTATAATGAACCAGGCTACTAAAGGAATAGACGAGGGTATCAAGGCCTTCACTGAAAAGTACGAGCTTGACGCTGTTATTGTCAATGATCTCCGTTTGCTGCTGATGTCCAGCTGCAAGAAATACGTCAAGGAGCCCAAGGCTGCTGCTGTCTCCGGCACATCTACCGCAGCTGCCAAGACCGCCTCCTGTCGCACACGTCGCAAGACTGGCTACAACATGTATATCAAGACTCAGTTTGATGAGGCTAAGGCCAACGGAGATGAGGCTAACAAGACTAACAGTCAGGATCTAATGTCCAAGTTTTCCAAGGAGTGGCGCCTACTGTCTGATGCTGATAAGCAGCCCTTCCTTGATAAGGCACGCGAGGTCAACGAAGCCAGCGGTGTCGAGACTACGGAGACCAAGAAGAAGACCAAGAAGAAGATCTCTGGCTACAACCTGTTTTACATGCAGAACAAGGATGCCATTAAGGCTGAGCTCGCGGAGGGTCAGAAGTTGATGGCTGAGGTTGGTGCCCAGTGGCGCGCATTGACTGAAGAGGAGCAGCGTGTGTGGAGCGTGAAAGCAGCTGAGTACACTGAGGCTCATGCTGAGCCCAGCGCTGAAGCAGAGGCCGAAGAGTAAGAACTCATGCATCTGGCTTGACATCATTCCTCATATACGGGGCAAGATTTCTTTGAACTTATTGTCCCCGTTGGTGCCACTATATTTCTTAATATTATTGTATTAGGAAATGTACCCCAATAAATAGTATGATGACTGGTATAGTATATGACTCATATATGGATTATGTGCAATCAATGTGCTCTGAGGATAATTTGACAAATTTTAAATCATCACCGAAGTACACACGAATATTAGAACACTTGTCAGCGGAAGAGGGGTTACAATATTTGGAGTGCATTCTTACATTTACAAAGATGTCGTTGGATGATATCAATTCTTTTTGTGCAATCAATGATAAGATTGGGAATCCCAGAATGCACGAATACTCCTTCGGAAAAGCCTCACCGACAAGTCTACGTTATGTTTTTCATAGTCATTTGATCTTGTCATACATGAAGTCGATACATATGGATACCGCAAATATTGTTGAGGTAGGTGGGGGATACGGAGGGCTCTGCTTGGCCTTATATCACTTTGCGCACTTGTATGATATATGTATAACTAACTATACAATTATAGATTTGCCTGAAATTATTGCACTACAAAATATGTATCATACACGGAACAATCTTAATGGCATTACATACATTAACGCCGACTCCTACGGAAAGGATATAACGGCGCGGGATTGCTTCCTGATAAGCAATTATTGTTTTAGTGAGATACAGCCTCAGCATCAGCTTGAGTATATCAAGTATCTTTTCCCAAAAATTGCACACGGGTTCATGTGTTGGAATTTTCACAAAGTATATAATTTTGGATTTGAAATGACTGTAGTCGATGAATATCCATGCACTTGTACCGGCAACAAATACGTATATTTTTAGAGTATCAGAGAGGCAACGATAGGTGAGATTTTAAGTCCTTTGAATGAACGTGTAGGTTATTTATCCTGATAAGTTTGTCTGCATAACGAACGTATGGTATTTTACCATAATTTTCATGTGTGACCCACACATATGTATATTTGGTGTAATCTATTAAGCCCCAGGGATTTTTGCGCTTGGTCTCGAGTGTACCGTTGGAGTGACACAGATCAATTCCGCATATATAGATTCCCATAGATAGAGCATCAAAAATGGAATCATACAGATCGAAATTCTCGTATGTTTGGGGTGGATATATTCTATCCATCCAATGCGTGGGGAGTATTTGCACATCCAATTTATTCTGTTCATAGAATTTATACAGCACTGTCATCTCCGTCATAAAAGATGTAGCTGTTTCAATAAAATTTGTGCATTCCACTAGAAATCCCTCTAATATCTGGTTATTTTTAATATAACATATGCCCGAAGAGTATCTTTGATAGTTATCAAACATATATGCCATCTCTTTTGTTCTAAATGAATTTAACCACTTTTCAGGATTATCGTATATTAAATTATCTAGTTCCAGAAAAAATACATCTGTGTGTTTCCTTCCCATAAAGTTAGACAACACATAGAATCTCTCAAAAGCCCGAATGAATAAGTCCTCACGTCCATGTAATGTAGGCATGTGATAAAATTTATGTTCTGCAGAGGCTACGGTTGATAGAAATTTGTTATCTACGACCGCGTCATACCTTATAATCTTGGTATTATATTTTGATTCGAGAACTGTGATATGTTCACTCTCATAGTCACTCACGATGAAATATACCTCGCCACTGTAAAATATCCGTAGTTGGTGTACTGTCTCGATACAGTAGCTGGGTAGTTTTCCGATAAATGCATAAACAACTATCATTATACATGTAATATATTCAATTTAAACTGAACAATGGAACAGTACTATATATGAAAAATAGAATGTGCATACTGGTCTCCAGTTGTAGGAAGGAATGGTACGAACAGAAGCGGCTCGAACAGTTCAAATCTATGCCCCAAGATATACACATTTATTATGTATTTGGCAAATCAGAATACACTCATGATAAAGTACCTGAATCTCCGTATGTTCATGTATTAAATGCTTCGTGTGGTGATTACTATGAGGATATTACGTTTAAACTATGGTTTGGATTTTCCTATCTACGAAACTTCTATGATGTTGTCATCAAGATAGACGAAAACCTAAATATTAAGGATGCAGAAAAGCTACTGAATATTATTGATGAGGAATCCAAGACTCATCAGTATGGAGGCATTAAGGGTATAGGCAATTTGCCCTGTTGTTTTGCCATAGAGCATGCAGGTAAGGTAAAAAACCCTTTATTTGGTTCTATGCCGGCTTTTTTCCCGGCTATGCGGTATGCTGGCTCAAGCTATTACTTGACACAGACGGCACTGCAACATCTCACGAAGAAAGATTTCAGTTGTTTTCTCGCAGAGGACTACGCTATTGGTTATTTCCTGAAGAAGAGACACGGGATAGATGTACATAGTTCGCAAGCTGTAACCGAACATCTGTTAACAGACATGAAGGAGCTGCCCGTCAATAGAAGGGCAGTTCCCATGATTCAGGCGCCAGAATACCTAGAAAGTTATTATTGCAAGATATTTGATGCGATACCAAATGATCCATATTGCATAATGCATGTGCATGGAGGGTTAGCTAATCAACTGTTTCAGATAGCTACGGGGCTAGATTATAGCATAAGGCACGCGAAGAGGTTACTATTTACGTTGAGCGGTAATAATGTTAGGCCATACTACTGGGACTCCGTCTTGTCACATTATGCAGGCCATGTTATTACCGCCTTACCTACAGGGCAATTTACTGAATATCGGGAGAAAGGGTTTCATCATAATGAAATACCTGAGGTAGAAGGCAATGTTAAGCTGTACGGGTACTTCCAATCCTCCAAGTATTTCCCACTAATTGCACCAGATATATGCAAAATAATACGGTTGAAACAATGTGTGAAACTGGACTCTAATATCGTTATTGTTCATGCGCGGCGTGGAGACTATATGCATAAAGTGCAGTTTCACGGCCCACTCACGGAGAGTTATTATTCCAATGCAGTAGCCATTATGAAACAGAGAGTAAAGGATCCTACATTTGTGTTATTCTCTGATGATCCGGGGTACTGGAAGACAATATCAACATTCAAAGATGAGAAACATGTTGTATACAGTGATCCCAATGAGATCAATACATTGACATTTATGTCTAGCGCTCAGAATTTTATTATAGCTAACTCTACTTTCAGCTGGTGGGGAGCAAAGTTATCTGGTTCAAAGAATGTTATAGCCCCGGCTCATTGGTTTGGCTCAGAAGGACCTCAAGATACCCAAGATATCTATGAATCATATATGACTTTAATTTAGATATAAATTACATAATTCGTCAATTATGTTTATTTTAGATAATATATCACACTGTTTATTAGTTTTTTTATACTTAGAAGGATCTTTTAAAACCGCGCGTATTATTGAGAGGTCGGTCACCAGATTGCCAACAAGAGGTATCGAAGAATTTGGTAAATACTTCTCAATATTTTGTGCACCATAGTATAATGGTGTACACTCGTGTATAATGCAATTAATTAATTTTTCACTGAAGTATTCCGGTAAGCTGAAATTTTCTATAGCTATGCTAAATTGATAGCCCTCATATGGGGCGTCTTCATTATCGAAAGATCCTTTGATCCTGGAATCAGTGGAACCCAGACTTGTGCATCCTCTGCCGTATACATCTATTGGTAAGTTTAGCTGTAATATAGCGCGAACAAGTTGGTGCCTGTACTGATGGCCTGGCACTTGTGTTTTATTGGAGAAAATAATAGACATCAACTTTGTTTTATCAGCTATTACTCGCGGGCACGGGATATGCCACATAAATCCATGATGTTCGACGAATGGCAATGGTAGTCCTTTGGATGACCCTATGTAGTATTGGCCTATGTGCTCTTTTGCATACTCTATAAACTTGGGTGTTAGTCCTAGATAATACGGTGGCTCAAAAGCTAAACCGAGTACATTTTGTTTGGGCACGGAGAGCTTCGGCATAGCTGTATTTAACAGGACAGCGTGGGTGTAATTATCTTCAACAGTAAATACGATATCGGTACCATACTGAGGGACGGCGATAAATTGCAATACTCGGCGGTGTCTCTCCAAGCATTCCTCCGAACTACAAAAAGAAGAGAAAAATTTAACTATAATCATGTGATATATGACTATAGTTCATTTCTTTATATACGCCACAAATCTTGTAACATCATAGCCTTGCGTTTCTCTCCGTTGCGATCAATAGTATGATTGAAATGCACGAGACATGCAGTAGATGGAAAACTTACCTTATAATCCCTAAGGTGGGGATATGCTCCGTTTATGAATATTCTATTGGATACCGACATACGACCAATGCCCAGCATGTCGCATTTATGCATAATTAAGTCCTGATCTGATTGATATCTGGCAATATCTGCTTCCGTATGGGATAGCAGATGTTTGCATATGTCGTTGTTCCTAAAAACTATGACACCGCTACACATGCTCTTGCACTTATGAAAATTTGTGCATTCTGACGTTATTTCATCACATTGCGTGAACATTTGGGTTGAGGGATTATCCTTCATGCATTGCAATAGTATCGGTGTCGGATCCGTGAATACAACTATATCCATATCTATGTATCCAACGGGACATACTGAGTGTTCAAGGGTGTACTTTATAGAATCCAGTTTGGCTGACAATATTTTTTTATATTCGGGTGTTGCCCATATACATAGCTTTTGAGAGTACTCCGTTTTCATAAAGACCGATGCGTCAACGCACGTTCCGTGGGGTTCCCCATCTAACGCGTTGAATGCTTCTTTATCCAGACAATATATGGTTATATTGAAATCAAAGTTAATTGCTCTTAGGAAATTACGAGTGTAATCGACATAACCAGAATTAACCATTGTTATCCATTTGATATTATCCATATAACTATATGTGTCTTTTCTGTTTAATATATTTTATATATACCATTGTTGTCCGCATAATTTCGACATCCAGTTGTTGCCACACTCTTTGATCTGCCGTTGTGTCTCTGCATCATAGTATTGTAAGAATAGTCTAGAGAAATCATGTACTGTGTCGATCATCTCTGCATATTTTATGTTCAGATATTCTTCCGTGAGCTCTGAGTAATCCGTAGTATATAGTATAGGTAGTCCTGCATATTTCTTTTCCACCAAAGGATTGTGTTCCATAATGGGAATAGCTCCAGCGAGTAACGCCTCGTAGTGACGGTGACAATCAATACCGTTACCCTCAGGTGAAACTACAAATTTATATGATGGTACACAACCGAAATATTCACTGTGATCCACCTGTCTGTTATATATACCCAGTTTTTGCAAATTATCTAGGATTGTGCGGCGATTAATTCCAGAGGGTCGGCGGCGTTGATCAGTGCCGGGACTAATGGCGCATAATATAAGTTTGTCATGTGTGCCTATCTGGGTATTACGGTTACAATTAAATCCATATTGCCAGCACATCCCTATGGGAAATGGTTGCCAAGAATCGCTACCATCTTTAGCTGAAGCTTGAACAATGAGCTCATCTATTGGCTTAATTGTCTGTTGCCATGTCCGGAGTGTCATCATATACTAATATTATATGATTTCACATCTAAGTTATATCATATATAATATGGTGTTTTTAATAGGATATTTTAATGTCTGACCACATGGATTAGCCTGGTAATCCGGAAAATAACATTTTTCCAATACATCTGACAACATTGCTGCTGACCATGATAGTGTGGACATACTACACACCAAAATCTTACAACGGGACAATAGACTGAAGTCAGTATAAATATCGTTATCCTCAAGTATTACTGATATATTATTCTCTGTGAACCATCTTTTTATTGATCTGACGTAATCTTCTTCAAACTCGGTGTGTGTACTGTGTACAACTATCGCGTTCCTTCTGCTCAGTTCAGCTTTATCAATAGCGCATAACAGATCTATAAACTTTTCAACTTTGATGCACATATACTTATCTCTATGAGCCACGTCTTCTAGTCTCAAATGCAAAATAAAATCATATGCTTCTGCATGTATCATGCTTGGACCATATATATACTTTGTCTCGTATGTGTATACTACGGTTGGATCATCGATTGAATACAGTAATATGTCTGGATGATCCAGTATATATTTCTTTATCTCACTTATCCTTTCCGGATAAATACCGTCTAGTTGGTAATAGCCTGTGAAATGGAGATCACACATTAATGCCCCGGAGTCTGCCGTCAGTAATTTAATTAATTCCGCGTTCCCGACACGTAATCCGGAGTGACTATATATGTGCTTGTCTATACACATGTTTGTATTTTTATATTTTGTTGCAACGGCGATCATTGCCATGTAGCGAAAAATAGAGTTGCCGAATCGGCCAGAATGATAAAAAACGAGATTATGCAGTTAACCTATCTTATTGATATATCTCTAGTACTAAAATGTTCTGACAGTAAGATCAGTAATGTACTACAAAACATTATTCGTGGACCTGGATAATACCTTGTACTCACACGATGAATGCCATAATCATGCTCTGTCAGTCGTATCAAAATACCTAGCTTCAAAGTATCATATAGATAATGCCACAACAGTATATTATTCTTGTCGTCTCTCAGTGAAAAGCGACACCGTTGGGAGCTGCAATAGAGTTTTATATTTTAAGAAGATGGTTGAGCTATTGCGTCTCCCGGGCGATGAAACATTAAAGTTGAACGATATATACTGGGATGCTTTTTATAGCGTCATCAAGCCACATAGTGGCGTCTGTGAATTTTTGCAATGGCATAAGAGTATCAATATAAAGGTTGTGGTTCTTACAAATTTCCAAACAGAGCATCAACTCAAGAAACTACAGGCATTACAAATATCTCAGTATGTTGATATGTTGATAACTAGCGAAGAGATTAATTCAAGCAAGCCGGATTCTAAAATTTTCCTAACTGCCTTATACCAAGCTCGAACAGAGCCTCACGAGGTAATGATGATAGGGGACGATTATGAGGCTGATATAGTTGGAGCTCAAAACGTAAACATAAAACTATGCGTTTTGTTTCCAGGATCCCGTGTTATAAGCGGGTCAGTGTTCCATACGATGACATCTCAGTGTCCATGGGAAAATCTGTTACTTCTGTTGCAGTCACATCACAAGTCTCTGTGTAACCTTGTGGAAATGTCTAAATTTTTCGGTGAGCGGTTCGATTTGGTTCAAGCTGGTGGTGGAAATATCTCTGTTAAACTGTGTGATGTAAATATGTTGGCTATAAAAGCCTCAGGCACTGCTCTGGGGTCTATGACTATTAATTCCGGTTATAGCGTGGTCAGATGTGACTCCCTTGAAATATACGGAGGCTCTGGTCGTGCCTCGATTGAAACGACTATGCACCAGGTTATACCACACCTTTATGTGGTTCATCTACATCCAATTATAACGAATAGGATGAAGACGGAAGCTTTAACGGGACTTTTCCCCAAGGCTTTAATTTTACCGTATGTCAAACCGGGATCTGAATTAACAGTGATGTTAAAGGGCACATTACAACCACATCATAATATGGTATTTTTGCAGAATCACGGTATTATTATGTATGGAAGCGACATATCGAAGATCATGCATAAAGTTGATAAGATATGCATAATTTGCGAAAAGCATTCCAATATGGATTTTTCACGATACAGGGAATCTAATGCCGTATCGGCTATTATGCGCCGATATGATGGGAATTTGGTATCCTATCGTGTACCAATGTTGCCAGGGGAGCTGTATGTTCCACGTACTCCAGATTGCGTGGCATATTGTGGTGCCGAAATATCTATCCTAGATGAAAAGTCTATAATTACATACATGAAGAAATATGGTGTTCTACCCTCGTTGGTCTTGTATAATGGTTCGTTATATGCCGTTGCCAATTCATTGTATAGATGTGCGGACATTAAGGATGTCTATATATCAAATAGTATGATGGATGCAGACATGGTTAGTTTAGGCACAGAGGACATCGAGGATATCATATCTTGGGATGCGGAGAAATATCGGAAAAGTATTTAGTGAGACTAGCCACACCATTGGACATGAGAGGATCCATATTTTTCGTCACTGCCGTCGTGGATAAGCGTTGGCTCACACCAGTATACCTGGAGCTTATGCAGAGTGATTTGCGTGTTTAACTCATGGTCGATTGCTTTGGTGAATGGAATAATAGTGGGGAGCATTTTTTTGCAAGCAGTTCCCGTTATTATATATGAACAGCAAGTTCGCGAAAAAGTTGCTCTACACCATATATCCCCTGTAGATGTAGCATGAAACCCACATCCATCATTTAAAAAGGCCATGTCGTAATCCGCCGGCATGCAGCTCATATAAGTGTTGAATTTTTCTGCAAAATTATCACAAAATAATGCATCATCCTCCAAGATTAAGCATGAGTTGTATTTATTTTTGACTATATCTCGATATATTTCGATGTGCGCTATGGTTATGCAGATTTGCGCGGGATTCAGATTGTGCAAGTGAAAATATTGCCTAATCTTATCTTGTGTTACTGTTCTCCGATCAAACTCCGTGTAAAATTCAAAGTTTGTGACATTATATTTGAGAAACTGTTCGAGCAAATACTTTTTCCTTTCTATTAATGGCTCATAATGCACTATATAAATTTTGTCTATGTTCATCATGTATTAAATATTGTGATAGTATTTAATACATGATGAACAATGTAATATTAATCCTCAGACACGTATGTGACATATCATCACTTAATGCGTGGATATTATGCTATAGATCAGTAAAGCACCATTATCCGCACACTGCGGTTATCGCTATTGATACAGGGAGTATACAGCCCTTAATTGATACGTCTGGAACTGATCAGTGTCAGGTTATTTATGCTCAACATCCACAAAATAGATTGTTTGCTCCATTGTATGAATTTATAACAAATGACTGCTGTAAACTATATGATAGAGCAATCATAATACATGATGGTATTATTTTCCAGTCAACTATTGATTTTAGTTGTATACCGAACTCTCGGTTCATTTGGCACTTTGTGCAACATGACTGGGATAATTCTCAGTTGGAAACATACATGATAAAAACATTGACCAACAATGAAGAATTACTGGATATTTACAATGGTAAAAAATGGCACGGATGTCTCGGGGGTATGCTAGTGATTAGCAGATCTTGTGCTCATGCCATTAATTCAAAGTATAGCTTGTTGAGGCTACATCAGCTAATAAATAACCAGACAGACGCTATTGCATATGAGAGAGTTATCGCGGTTCTTTGTTATGCTCAATGTCCGGACATTGAGCTGAATGTTTCGTTGGAGGGCGATATTTCAGGAATGCCTTGGGGTTATAGATGTGAGGAATATTTAGCAGATCCGGAAAAATATAAACATGCAAGGATACTAAAATTATTTGGCGCTCGCACGTGATATACGGTTGTCGGTAAAGTATGCTTGCCAATATTTATATGTCTCGTAGTCGCCTGGTGTGCCCCAGCAGATGTATCGGTTTAGCGGAAATGCTACTACTTTTAGCCCCATCTTTACATTCTGGTTGATGATATCATCAACATAATATTCGTTGTTCGTCATAATTCCGGCTTTATAATTCTCCCGGAGCCCGTCGCTAAAAAAATGCGCCTTGCGGAAAAACATAGTTCCCTCAATAACATACGAGTCCTTCCGGTGTGTGCCTTCAATGTATTTTTTACAGGATACATGTAGTACATTATCAGTGTCTGTCTTGACCCAAGCATACATATTTGGATTATTTATACTAGATGGATGGTTGTTAAAGACACACACGATAACATCAATACTGTCATCATGCAGCAGACTTTGAAATCTTTCCGTATCATACTCACATCCATTATCGCATGCAGTAATCATTATAGGGGTATCTGGATCAAGCTTATTAACGGCGACTTCACATGTGCATGCTTGTCCCTCCGTCACTCTGGGAATTGTGACAACGGAAGCGTCGCGAAAATATGCTTTGAGAGTATTTCCTACATCATATTGTTTATCGTGTTCCTCTAGACATATGAAAATATAGTCTTGAGCCGAAGGAAGACACTCAGTCGCAGCCACCACCATAGGTTTGCCATCTACAGGTAAAAGTGGTTTTGGCAAGTTGTATCCTTTGAATCGGCTACCCTTACCAGCCAGAGGCACTATCATAGTATAATTCAGTGGGGTTAACGACCCGTTCGTTTTCTTATTGCGGAAATAATCGGACCATGATTGGTACCATCTCAGATCATACGGTGTGCCCCACTGTAGCATATTTTGTATCTCGTAAACTCTTACATTTAATCCATCCTCTACCATGTAATTGTATATCATGCTCACATAGTACTCATCGTTTATGGTTCTACCAGAACATATAAGCTTATCGGCATAGTATTTCAGTAGTGCGCCAGTGCGAAAGTAGTATGTGCCGTTAGACGCATATTCTGACATCTTATTTTCAGTGAACGGCTGTTTTTCGCGAATCTCCAATAATTGTACGCCATCAGTGCGAGCGTAAGCGTAATGATCCTTACCTAACATATGCGGATGAAAACCAATGTAACAAGCGATTAGGCCATCCGCATCATTCCTACGGGCGTCGAGCAAAAACTTATCGTAGTCGTAACGTGTCCCGTAATCACAGTAGCTAACAATAACCTCTTGATCATTACATATAGAAGTGTAGGCGGCGCGTAATGCTTCGACCGGTCCCCGTCCTTTTTCTATTTCATAACATATTGGATCCTGTACCAATGTATGTAATGTTTGTATCATCATCGTATGTTTCATCGTATGTTTTCGGTTACATATAAATGTAAAGCTCTTCTCTCCCGGGAATAAATTAATAACATGCTGTATCATAGGTTTTTCATCCACAATTATTAGTGGTTTAGGCTCATGATAACCACCATCGATAAATCGTTGTCCATCGCCTGACATAGGTACAACTATCTGCACTTGCTGCCGCCACCTCGGTATATTATATACTTTGGTGCATATCATATCCACATATATGTTATTTTCCCTCATAAAATCCCGGTACTGCTCTATTTTATTATCTTGTCCCTGCAATTCTGGGGATACAATACAAATTTTGAATCCGGCCTCTCTGAGAGTATGATAAATATCTACCGTTAGCGGTAGCATACTGAAACAATCTACCCATACCCAATTTACACGATTCCTAAGCAACAGTATACTTTCGATTGATTCGTATTCTGAAAATCTCACGGCAATATTTTTGTTACCAGATTTGCTCAACAGATAAATCATCGGAAAAGAGGAATCAAGGAAAAAATACTCAGTTATATTGTGTTTATCCAATATATCTAGGATTTTATGTTCGATACGTTCGCTTTTTATATTTAATATAATGAATTTGTGGTGATAGTATTTTATAAAGTCCTCAAAGTATTCACCAAGTACGAAAGGGTCATGACTGAGATGCAGCTTACCATTAGTTGTGTCTCTGAGATCTATCTCTATACCGTAATATTCCGGAATTTTTAGCAGCTCTGCTACAGTATTAATACGGTGTGCTGTGAACATTAATTATATATCAATGTCATATAGTCCTTAAATAGTTTAAGACACAGCACTTAATGATTTCCAGAGGATTGCTCACATACTGAAAATCGTGATATTCCACTTTACCAACATTTGTTCTACAGCCTATTTTTAGCAAAACTTTATCCGGCATATTGTCTCTTATGTAGTAGTGTATTATTATGTCGGAGTTAGACTTCTGTATCGCCACATATTTCTCGTAGTCCTCTCTGCGTGATGAGATCTGATCAATGATATTTTGCTCCGTTCGATTCCGTGTATGTGAATCACGTTGGAGTTTCCATGGTATTCGGAGTTTATCATCAGCCTCTACAAAAATTTTGATGTTACATAATTTGTCGGAAACGTATAGAGAATGTAGTCCGCACACTATAACAGTGTCGGCACTAGCAATTGTTTGATGGCATGTGAATTTACCGTGTAAATGATCATAATCAACCTGATGAATATCGTTACCAAGTTTCAAATCGAACACATCCTTTTGCATTTTGGTAATGTAGTTACCCTCGGGATCCAGGTGCGTGACTTTTTCCCACATGGGATTGTCGCGTTCCCATTTATGATATCTATCACACTCTAAAACAAAGGCGCCGCTAAAAATGCCTTGTAACATCTCTGCTATAGTAGATTTGCCTACTCCTGAATCCCCCGCAATAGCAATCACGTTGCAGCTTGATAAGATTATAGCATAATCGATGGGTTGTTCTATAATTTTATGTGGAGAGTCACGTAAATAATAGTACAGCAGAACCTCCGGTATATGTTGATGTGTTTTCATTAATGATGGGAGAGCTAAAAACCAGCTACAGTAATAATCCATTACTTCCGGTCGGCCGTAGGCAAAGACATCACATACGTAGTTGTCTTCAGCTTGTAGTTTGTGCTTGTCCATCTTTGAATCTACCGGCAAGTAAATATACCCCGGATCTACATCAAGATTTACCTGTCCCGTGAAACATAAGTCAGGTCTACATCTGATGACCATGTCATACACAACTCCGGTTAGATTTTGAATAGTCCTTCTCTCCTCATTGAGTTTGTACAGTTTGTAAGCCTGGTTTAATATCGCATTCTCTGCGGTATCTGTGGAGAACAATGTATTCCTAGAATATGCAATATATATAGGTGACCAAGTGTTGAGAATCTTATCAACCGAGGTCTGCTTGTTAACATATTTATCGTCTCCGTCGTATGATAGATATATGTAAATATCAACATCATTGCCCTGTACTATATGTTTCATGATGCTATCCATATTAATCTCCAAACTGCGAGGATATCCGGATATCAGTAAGGCTAATTTCATTTATAAGTGTATAAGTGACATATTTTTAAACTGATAAACTTTGTAGAATCAATGGATATCTATAAGAATTTATACAGCAAGGACGAGAACGACAGAGAAATTAATATATATAAGATACAGAACTGTACGGTTGATGAGAAAGCGCAATATTATCCTTCCGTTAGGCTAATTACCAAACGGAAATATATGTATCCAATCATGGAACGTATCATGTCACTAGCCACAGTTTCAGCATCTCATCAAGATGCCACCGATGCCACCGATGCCACCGATGCCACCGATGTTACCTGTGCAGGGTTTAAATCGTTAGAGTGTCCGGTGTTCTTTTTCATATATAACACGGAGAACTACTACCATTTTATTTATGATTCCTTACCATATTTAATAAGCTACTTAAAGCTAAAAGAGGAGATAGAGACAATAAAACTGTTGGTACAGTATCCGAATAACCAAAAAACAAGCTTTTATCCGTTTATGCTTGAATTTTTGGAGCAACTGGGCATACACCGGGAGTCCCTTGTATTAGTTGATACTGTGACTACATATCGGACAATCTATGTGTCTGATTCTTATACTCATGGTCATGATTCAAATATGCCACCGAGAGATGAGATCTATAAATTTTATACAGACATAGCACAGAAAGTTAAATTACCAGAGCTCGAGCCTCATCAATTGCCCAATAGGATCTATGTTTCTCGGAGATCTCATGTACACGGGGATCTCAGTAATATGGGCACTAATTATACTGAACGGAGAAAACTGGTTAACGAGGATGAGTTGGTCGATGTAGTCAAACGTTATGGTTATACTGAAATTTTTACGGAAACAATGTCCACTGTTGAAAAAATACTGTTGTATTCTCAAGCTACTGATGTTATAGGATGCATAGGTGGTGGCTTGGTTAATATGGTTTTTTGTCCAAAAAGCACCAAGTTAACAGTGATTGTCTCCCCTACATTTTTAGATGTCAACAGTAGATTCCGCCATTGTTTGGATTGCGTTAATTCTTTTTATTACCATGATACCAAACATACGGAGGATACATATTATAAGACAAATATGCGTGTTAAATATAACGGAGGTATTGGCGAAATTGCAAAAGTCGAGCCTGATCATCTGTCTATATCATGGACAAATGACTCTATTGCGGGATGGGACTCTGCGAACCATTATAAATTAATTACTGTAAATATCTCCGATGATGTAGTGCCCCTGGATAAAGGGCTGAATTCTCCGTTTAGATGTAATATCGAGTCTATCATATTTCACCTTGACTCAATAAGATGATATATGTATTCATATATAGGATCAGTATCCTCTATCACAAAGTTACCACTGTGATAATCCTCGTTAATAGCAGTATATCGGTGATATTGCAAATTTAGTGTGTTACATATAAGCGAATAATGATAACCGAATCTTCGGTTCATCTCAACAACTTTGACGTCTGGATTACACCACAGACAAAATGTCAACGCACTACTACCGGTACTGATTATTAACGCACAAGAATGAAATAACCGGATTTTGTCCTCAAAAGAATAATCTTCGAGATATATTGTCTCGATGCCGTGTTTCTGTAAATTCGTGCTAAATTCGTCTTCATTTATTATGCATCTAACATATTGACCATGACATGTATTATTTGCGACTATTGATCTTTTTCTACCAATAAATATTTTTTTACCCCTCTCATCAGAGAATTGTATCCTATCCAAAAATAAACGTCTCAGAAATGGAAATATTTTGGTGTGGTTGTCAGAGGCACCGTTTATGTTACATGGTTCTCCATATATATTAATGATGTCACTACGCGTTAGTTCATCCTCGTCCACTAATTCATAGCTGCCACGCAACAAAGTAAATGCTTCCAGTATTGTTTGTTTCAGATGGCCGTCCTTTAGCTTTAAGTAAAGTTTAACGGATTCCTTATTGGTATCATCAAGTTCCTGTATCTTTGCGAAATCATAATTTTCCATAATGTCATATATTTTGTTCTTGATATAGTACAAACCACCTAGGTTATACACTATGAAATGATATAGGGCAAGACAACCATTTCTTTCTTCCAGGAAATATACTGTCATTATATAAACATGAGTGATGTCTTTAAGTTATGGTACACTGAGATCAGGTGTTCAGATCTAGCCACGCCAACATCTTGCCCACATTAGGAGTACCCAACCCAGCCACCGGATCCCAGCCAACTGTAGCTTGGTATCCGTATTCTGAACCTCCGTCAGGTCTAGTAGGACAGCAACCGCCCTCGGTGCACCAGTTGTTGCCCGTGGTGATGTCCTGATAAATAGTGGGGTCATCATAGTACATGCTATACAACAGAGGCGTGGCCAGTCCCAATCTGGGACGTCCACGCGTCAGTTGGTGAGCGTTCAAGATAGCAATAACCGCAGCAAACGTGGGACTGGAACAGCTAGTCCCATCCACGCCCGAAAGGGAACCATACTCCCATACTGGACAGTTGTGACCTATGGCTGCTACATCAGGGTAGCCTCTACCGTTAGGATTGAAATATGTAGGTAAAGGCAGGCTCTTGTTCAGGTAAGCCTGCACTGCTACCGCTTGCCATGGTAGTACGCCTTCTGTGGCGAATTCCCCAAAACCACCACCTGCAGTCCAACCAACAGCCGCTGTGTTAATGGTAGCTTCGGTTAGCCCAGTTGCACAGCCATCCTTTTTGCACAGAGGAGTGCTATAACTTACATTAGTGGGTGTACTGTTAGCTACTACATAGGTAGCACCCACGCTAATCACCCAAGGGGAGCTACCAGGGAAAATAGGTACGACGGTACGGTTACCAGCATCACAGCTTGCATCTGAGCGGCCAGGAGCACCGCTGTCACCACTGGCTACGGTCATAGTGACGCCACGTGCCGATAACTTGAGGTATTCGTTATTCACGCGCGCAATGTAGTCAGCAGAGCTCCCGCTGGTACAATGCTCAATATCACATTGCTTATCTGTCGCCCAACCCCAGCTATGGGAAACTACATAAGCAATGTCTTTCGTGTTGAAATAATCAACAGCCCAAGTCCACAGCCAGTTTGAGCTGCCATCATACCACAGTTGTGCTTCTGGTGCCAGCTGAGATTCCATCTGTAAGTCCAAGTCTGTCTCCGTGTCTGCTTGGGTGTCATTGCCGAGAATGTGATCTGGTGCTACTTTGTTGTTGCGTTGTCCGTTGTTGCTTTGTGAGCTCTTCAAACCGTCGACATCAAACCCTGAACCTCCTTGATACTCTATAACGCCAAGAGTCTCATTGGCAATAAGGTTCTTGGAAATATTGTAAAGCTTTAATAGTACCTCGCGACCAACATAACCCGGGTCAACCGAGGGATCAGAGTAGAGCCCCTTGAGAGGACTCACTTCATTCTTGTTATTGTGGTAAAGACCCTCGATAAAATGAACAAGTCCGCGAATCCTGATTGGTATGGTATAGTGATCCTGAGCGTTGTCCATACGGAAAAGCTTATATACGGTATTAGTATCACCAACGCAGCGGAGAGCATCACAATAAGATGTGCATGTGATGTTGTTCTTATAAAAGTAGTACATAACATGATCATCCATCCAATACTGAGGTTTAGGACAAATGACTGCGAGAATCTGTGAGGGTGACAGGTACTTACCATAGTTAGGGCTCCGATAATCACTGATATCATAGACTATGTCACGTAATTTGTTGATGTTCATTTGAGGTAAGGCCACACGAAAAGTCGTCGTTACTGTAGTTACTGTCGCAGTTCCAACACAAAAGAGGATACACAAAAGCGTCTTAATCATCATATTTTTTCATATGAATCATTTTAAGGCCTAAATACGTTATATTTTATTTTACAACTAAAACAACAGCTATGCTGTTGTTTTAGTTGTAAAATAATGATTACGGGGTATCATAGATTTTTTCATAAATCTTTGCCCAGGGAAAATGAAATCATGATAACCTGGGCTATCCGTACCTCTTGAGCTATCACAATGTATCTTGTCTCAAACACCAACTTCACTAACACCCCGCCGTCAGTCAAGCAGGCAGGTCTCATCATGCCTACTCCAAACAGGCTGGACATTTTTATGACTGTCGTTGGCACCTTCGGAGTCATCATTGCGGTCTTCGCACAACTCAGCACCGACTTTCATAGCGACGCTGAGAGCATGTCTTTCCAACTGAAACAATGGACTACGTCCATCGAGACGGCAATCGAGAATTTAAAGGCGAGTACCACGACACAATTTAACAGCATCCTCACCACAATGGAGGCCATGCATGCTGAGACCGGAACACGTCTTGCATCGCTCGACCAGCGGATGACCAATGGAAGATTCTCTGGAGCATCTGCAGAAGACTGTCAAGAGCATCTCTGTGCGCCTTGACTCAATAAGATGATATGTTGCATCACAAAGTATATATCAGTGCAAATTATGATATAAACATGTTATAGTTCTCACGCCCGAAAGGGAACCATACTCCCATACTGGACAGTTGTGACCTATAGCTGCTACATCAGGGTAGCCTCTACCGTTAGGATTGAAATATGTAGGTAAAGGCAAGCTCTTGTTCAGGTAAGCTTGCACTGCTACTGCTTGCCATGGTAATACGCCTTCCGTGGCGAACACCGCCAGCAGTCCAACCAACCGCGGCTGTATTAATGGTAGCCTCGGTTAGCCCAGTTGCACAGCCATCCTTTTTACACAGAGGAGTGCTATAACTTACATTAGTGGGTGTACTATTAGCTACCACCTACGCTAATCACCCAAGGGGAGCTACCCGGGAAAATAGGTACAAAGGTACGGTTACCAGCATCACAGCTTGCATCTGAGCGGCCAGGAGCACCGCTGTCACCATATAAATCATTTTAAGGCCTTGATACGTTATATTTTATTCTACAGCTAAAACAACAACTATGCTGGAATAATAATATAGCATAGTTGTTGTTTTAGCTGTAGAATAATGATATTTATGTATCATAGATTTTTCACAAACTTTGCCCAGGGAAAATGAAACCTGGGCTATCGCAATGTATCTTGCCTCAAACACCAACTTCACTAACACCTGTTGGGATCATATCCCGCCGTCAGTCAAGCAGGCAGGTCTCATCATGCCTACTCCAAGCAGGCGGGAGGGACATTTTACTAAGTATTTTGTCCGCAATGCTTATACGCCTCGCCCTCGCCGCTCTCGAGCTCTCAGCGAGAGCGACGATAAGCATGATACTGTTATCGGTAGCTCAGGGTACATGATCACAGATGATGAGGGAAATGTAACCTTTAGCCACGGATTTAAGCATGGACGTGGCGAGTCCATTGTATCCGATATGTACTACACATACGATAGCGATAGCGATGACGAGTGGGCAACAGTTCATCGAAACTGTTGCTGCTGGTATTGCGATTAGATAAATACAATACGATGCATATATAACACTTTGATGGCGAGCCTCTATCGTGGATAAGTGTGAGAATTGAAATGTCTCAAAAATAAAATGTTCCATAATAGTAGCATAAGGATGGTTGATTTGATTTCAATGTTTAAATATGCACCATCGTCAGTTGGCATGAATTCAGGTACCAGCGAAATCCTAAGCAGAATTAAATTCATCGGACGTATACAGAAGGGAGAAAAAGTTAACGTCCGAGATTTGTGTGTGCAACCTGACACGTGGCTGACGAGCTTTATGAGAACCATATTTGCTACAGAGGGACGAGCCGGAACTTTTAGTTTTATCGACAACATCGTTAAACTTAGTTTCGAGCTAATTAAACAGAACAGCTGTTCTGATAAGTTGTCCGACCGAAGTCTTGTTACAAATATCATTGCAGACTTGAAACTTGCTGTAAATGGAATAAGCAATCTCAAGGAGACATACAAGGCGGATCTCATGTTTTGTTGTAAGCTAGATACACTAATACAGGAGATCAACTCAAGACTAGCTGAACACGAGGAAACCACACAGTATAATCATTCTCCTATTGAAGACGTCGACTAGGAGCTCACGGTATAGTAACCCGCGTGTTGTCAGAGGAAGTGCAAGATGGCTTAAAATTCATAGATGCCTCTCAACACAGCACAGTAATTCCTAATGATATGCTGAAATTCAACAGGCAATGTATCCAAAATGTGTCCATGTTCAGTAAGATATGTACGGAGGCATATCTTATCGCCGCCAAAAGGAGCTTGCTGGAAAAAAACAACTCCGGAATTATGTATTTTTGCATGTTTGAGTAGAGCTTCTATGTAACAGTTATACACTTTGTGGATTGCGTCAAAAAACACATATGTGTTGTTTGACTCATTGCATAGACCCATGTCCTTAGCTAAATATTTATTCTCCAGTACTTCCAGTTTGCCGAAAGCATCAAGAAATAACTGAGACGTTGTTGTCATATATGAGTGTATGTTCTTCATTTCTTCATATAATTATGTCTTAACCGTTGGTACAACCATCACAGTAGCAGAGGTTGTCGCCAACGGCTGCAAAAATAGCGTCACGTGACTCTTTGTTTATGTCCTAATCACTTACAGACCATGGATTTAACCCAAAAGTACACAGCTGAATACGGTGTACATTATCATCTTTGATGGATGGGTTGGCACTATTAGAAACCCATAAGGTCAGGCCTTCTCTGGTCACGTTAAGATCTAACTCTTCGTGAACAGCCTCTGTGATGAGAGCAGTTAATGTGTCATAATCATCTTCGGTATACTCCCTAGTTGAGATACGTGAGACTTTGGGTTTGGGAACCCTAGGCATGGGTTTGGGAACCCTAGGTACCTCTTTAGGCTTGGGCACTACCCCATCGACTCTGCTGTGCGCCATGCTGTGCGCCATGCTGTGCGCCATGCTGTGCGCCATGCTGTGCGCCATGCTGTGCGCCATGCTGTGCGCCATGCTGTGCGCCATGCTGATGAAAAATGCATAGGCATTACCATGCTTACGAGGTTTTGGCATTACCGTGCTTACGAGGTTTTGGCATTACCGTGCTATACTGTACGATCTATTGAACGCGCACCATGGACAACCGACAACTAAGGTACATAAAGATTTAGTTGTGGACGATAACGACGTCAATAGATATATTATGTCTAGATGCTTATCCTCTCTGCACATAGAACATGATATTGTTAATGATGGGTATGCAGCGATAGAGAATGCCCTACAGTATGAATACAACATTATTTGGATGGACATAAAAATGCCAGTATGTAATGGCCTATCAGCTGCCTATTTCTTACGCAACAAGTGCGGATACAAGGGATTAATTTATGGCACAACGGGGTTCGCCGATATCTATACTAATGATATGGCTATGTCTGCAGGCATGACAGGGCTCATCACAAAGCCATTTGACATTAATGCTATCAAAACAATACATGAGGATTATAAGATATAATATATCAAACATATGTTTCCAATGTAGGGCATGCCGACGCCATCGGTGCGGGTGTCGGTGCTGTCGACGCTAGTGTCGATGCTGATGTATTTTGGATTTGTGAGGTAGGTACGAGCTTTAACGGTATAGTGAACCAAAAAATACTACCCCTTGACCCACTGCCCGTGCTACTAGTATTATCGGCATCATCGGTATTAGGAAGATAACCGATCTCGCCGCCCATCAACATTACGAGCTGCTTTGATATATATAAACCCAGACCGGATCCGGTCTGGGTTTGAGATCTGTTAAGCTGAGCAAATCTGACAAACAACAGATCTGTTTTGTTTGGTGGTACGCCAATGCCGGTATCTTTCACGCAAAAATACATATTATCATCGGTTCTTTTCATGATGAGCGTTATGGATCCGGATGTGGTGAATTTCACTGAGTTATTGAGTAGGTTTATTAGTATCTGGATAATTCTGTATTGATCAGCATTTAATGTTTCATCCACCGGCACATCTTTGATGAAACGTAGTTTGCTGTTCTCTGTAACCTTAGCCTTGATGGATGTGTTTAGAGATTCCATCAAGGCACTCAGCTTGAAGGGTCTAATATTGAGCATGAGTTTTCCTTGCTCAATACTTTGCATCGTCAAAACATCATTGACGATATGACTCATGAGATGAATATGTCCTTTGATTGTGTTTAGGTCATACATCAGGGTAACATTATCATTGCCCGGTGTCTCTCCAGCATCCATAAGTACCACAGTTTTCCCAAGGAGAGCATTCCTTACAAAATATGTTAGGCTCATGATAACGTGCAATGGATTTCTCAGCTCATGATTAATATAACTGAGCATTTTTCGGTTGACATCCTGTTCTCTCTCCCTCAATGCCCTATAATATTGTAGATATACAATAATGACGGTAATATCTATTATTGCCAAAATACCAGACAGGTTCCAAGAACAATCCATGGCAGCACCGTCAGCTGAGAATCAGTTATATCTTTGTGATAGATAAAAACAGTTGCGTATTTACGATCAAAACATCGGAAATTGCGCGTAGTTGTGCCATATATATTAAGCTGTAGATCTGACAATACCTGTATGTTGTTGTACTGTGTGCCGTTCTGTTTGTATATGAGTGATTCTTTCTCTGTTGCATTTAAGTCAAAAATAAAAAGATCATAGTAAGTTCTCTTATAGGCAGTTAAGCTTGAGGCAAGCACTATGAGCTCGTGAGGCACCATAAGGATCTGTACCACACCGGAGATGCTGTTATTAGCATCCCTGACGACCTGCGATAGATATACCCCAAATCTATAATTGATTAGGGATACTCGAGCACTGGTTAATATGGTATCTTGTTGCAATGATATATTGAATATATTTCTAACTGCACCATACAAGAAGTTACCTCCCATGGGACTCAGCGTATACTGGGGCACAGCTATCGTAAACGGATAATAGACAGGATTGTCGGGTGCCGGATTGATGTGAAAACCCTGTCCGTCAAAAAATATATTTAATATAGAAAAATTTGCTCCATAATATTGCTTGTATATAGCTTCGTATTCAGGTCTTTCTGAAAGAGTAACTTGCGGTATCCATCGATAGCCAACCAATGGTAAATTCTCTAGAACCGGTTCTAATGTGATAAAGCGTGTAAAATCAATGGGACTAACATATTTACCTTTGAGATGTATTAGAGACACCAACTGACCAATATTATGTCGTATAGATATCATAATAGAGTTAATGTTACTATTGACAGTTTCTGTATGGAGCTCCAGTGTAGCCATTGCGTTGTCGATGTCGTCAGTCACGGTTGTCTGATATATATAGTAGAGTGCTAGTACCTCTCCGACCAAGATACATATGCATAATATGTATAACAATCTAGATCTAGCGGTACACGAGTATCTGCACATTAACAAGAAATATGTTTCATTTCTGTGTGGAGCTCACGAATGCTTACGCGGCGCTAAAGCGCTCGCCTAAGCTCCTGCGCCCCACGTCCGCGTTTCCCGTGGAGCTCACGGATGCTTACGCGGAGCTAAAGCTCCTGCGCCCCACGTCCGCGTTTCCCGTGGAGCTCACGGATGCTTATG
>SXGU01442679.1_pt1 | contig 27660 bp, 22 predicted proteins | sample 3174531 | NCBI WGS metagenome assembly SXGU01 (sample SAMN11356863, study PRJNA531348) | freshwater metagenome | isolation source: freshwater sample F1-140 | place: China: Fuxian Lake, Yuxi | collected 2017-12-25 | reverse complement strand
TTACAAGGAGAGGGTCGGGGGTTCGAGTCCCTCAACGCCCACCAGAATCTGACAAAATCTAAGAAATTAACTTATGGCAAACAATAACCCCTCAACCGAGAACCTCTCAGTAGATGAATTGAGAGAAAAGTACAAAGTAGAACGACAAAAGCGCTTGCGTTCGGACGGAATTCGGCAGTATCAAGATTTCTCGGGCGAGTTCAAAGATTTTGATCGTGACCCCTATGTACAGCCCGGCTTCACACGTGAGCCTGTAACCCAAGAACTAGATGTAGTGATCGTCGGTGGCGGTTTTGGCGGAATGATCGCGGCGGCAAATCTCACAAAAGCAGGCATTACAAATTTTCGGATAGTGGAAAAAGCTGGTGACTTTGGTGGCACTTGGTATTGGAATCGTTATCCCAATGCGGCTTGTGATGTTGAATCATACGTGTACTTGCCATTGTTGGAAGAAACCGGCTACATGCCAACTGAGAAGTACGCCAAGGCTCCCGAGATCTTTGCCTATTGCCAATTGCTTGGCAAAACGTTTGACCTTTATCGAGCAGCACTTTTCCAGACTGAAATCGCCGATATGCGATGGGATGAGCGAGCCAATCGTTGGATTGTGACAACATCTCGGCAGGACAATCTGTCCACCAAGTTCATCGTGATTGCTGGTGGAGTTCTACACAAAGCGAAACTCCCAGGTATCACTGGTATCGAAACTTTCAAAGGGCGGACTTTCCATACCAGCCGCTGGGATTATTCTTACACTGGCGGAAATTCCCAAGGCCTGATGGACAAGTTGGCCGATAAAAGAGTTGGCATCATCGGCACGGGCGCAACCGCGGTGCAAGTTGTCCCAAAATTAGCCGAGTCTGCAAAAGAGCTTTTTGTTTTTCAGCGCACTCCAGCAGCCGTTGGTGTTCGTGGAAATAAGCCAACCGACCCCGATTGGTTCAAGTCGTTGAAACCTGGTTGGCAGAGCAAACGAATTGTCAATTTCACCCAAGCAGTCACCGGTGCCCAACCTGAGATTGATCTGATTGAAGATGAGTGGACGCGAATGATGCGTGTTGATACGAGAAAATTGCCCGACAACGATGAAGAAGCCGCTGAATTGGAGCGAATTGATTTTGAGAATATGCAAGGAATTCGTCAGCGCATTGAGCAGATAATTGATGATCCAAAGACTGCTGAGTTGATGAAGCCCTGGTACGGCCAGAACTGCAAGCGTCCATGTTTCCATGACGAATATTTGCCTGCATTTAATCGTCCCAATGTTCACCTCATTGATACAGACGGCAAGGGCGTCGACGAAGTAACAGAGGCTGGCGTGGTAGTCAATGGGGTGGAATATCCTGTTGATCTTTTAATTTTTGCTTCCGGTTTCGAAGTGACCACTGGTTACACCCAGCGTTTGGGTTTTGATCCTGTTGGGCGCGATGGTGTTTCGTTGAGCCAAGGATGGAAAGACGGTCCGTCAACGTTGCACGGTGTTCTCTCCCGAGGTTTTCCAAATATGTTCATGATTAGCACCGTGCAGGGAGCGCAAGCGACAAACTTCGTGCACTCCATTGGTGAGGTTGCCCAGCATGTGACATTTTTGCTGGCGCATTGTTTGGAGCAAAACATTGCAACAATAGAACCAACGCTTGCTGCCCAAGAAGATTGGCTTCAGACGCTTTTTGGTCAAGTTGGAGGCGTCGCGCGCTACAACGCCACATGCACACCTGGCTATCTAAATGGTGAAGGTGGTGGCGATGTGCGAAGTGCACGGGCGATGGCTTGGATAACAAGTGTGTTGGGTTTTGCCAACTATGTCGAATCGTGGCGCACAACCGCTAATTTTGCTGGGTTTGAGATCACTAAATAGAACTAAGTTTAAAATCTTCCAATTTTGTTCTGAAAAAGCATTATGGCTCCATCACCACTCAGCCACGACTCTGGAGTTCTGCGGCGAGTGCTTGTTGAGAAGACTTTGTTGGACGAGGTGCGTTGACGCTGTCCAATATCGGAGCGACTGTATTGCAGGGCTCTATTGAAGCAATTTCCTATGATGCCAGCCACACGGTGGGGCAGTCATCTTCATGGAGTGGATTCCCGTCAACCAAGTGCTGGTGGTGGACTTTGAGTGGAGCGCCGGCACGCATGAAGTAAGTGACATCATCTCCGCAATAGCGAAGGCTAATCGCCCGGCGAGATCCGCGAGATGTGTTTGGGCCAGCGCCGTGAATAGTGCGAGCATGATGAACAGTTACATCACCCGGTTTAGTGTCGAAAGAAATTATCGAGCATTCGTTGCGGTGCGACATGGCATCAATATCAGGCACCATCGAGCCTTGTGTACCAGGAATGACCATTGAGGACACAAAAAGATTTGGTTGGTATATTTCTGGCCACAAATGCGAACCTGCGACGAACTTGACTGCACCTGATTCTGTGGTCACCGTGTCAAGGGGACACCACATCGTGCAAACTTTGGTTCCGTTGACATGAAAATATGCCATGTCTTGATGCCATGCGGTGCGTTCTATGGTGCCTGGTTCTTTGACAAGCACGCTGTCTTCCCAAAGTCGCACGCGGTCGGACTGCATCACCAGTCCGGCAATTTGGGGCATCGGAGACTCACAGGCAAAGTGGCGAAATGTGGCATGTTCAATCCAGTGGTCGACTCCAGCAATAAAGCGACCACGACCAGAGGGAGGCGTCTCTGCTTGCCCATTTTCTTTGCCGCCTTTGACGATGGCATCGCTCATTGCTGAGAGGTCTGCAACCTGAGAAGTGTCAAAAAGTTCTGCGATCGGCGTGGCCATATCGTGCAGAAGCCTCGGGTCTACTACTTCAGGCAAGCACACCACTCCGTCGCGCCAGAACGTCTCTATTTCTTGCGATGTGATTGATCGAAGTAGTGCCGAACTCATTATTAACCCTTCACTGAAAATCCACCGTCAACAACAAGAGTGTGTCCGGTGATGTATTGACTGGCTTGGGAACAAAGAAAGAGTACGGCTGGCGCGATTTCTGAAGGTGTAGCAACTCGTGCCAATGGGGTGCGATCAAGATGGGGACGTGTCATGGCGTCAGAAGACAACATTGGCGCAGTCATATTTGATGCAACGAGCCCAGGAGCAACGGCATTTACCCGAATATTATCTTTGGCATAGTGGACTGAAAGTGTTTTTGTCATCTGTACGACTGCAGCTTTGGCAGCCCCGTATCCTGGGACGAATTCAATCGCAAAGAATGATGCAAGAGATGCCATATTGATGACGGATGCGCCCCCAGTGAGATCTGACTTGCAAAGAGTTGGATGCAAAAGTTGGGTCAGCCGGAAAGCAGCTGCGCTATTGATTTGTAGGGCTTGTTCAAAAACATCAGGATCATATTCATTCGCACCGCCCGGAAGAACTTGTCCGGCATTGTTGACAAGAATGTCTAGGTCGGTGATGCCCTCGGCTACCGAGGTGATCTGTTGACGATCGTTCATTTGACACTGCAGATACTTAAATCCCGATAGATCGTGGGAATACTCCGCAGCAGATTCTTTGGTCCCTGTAATCGTGACAATTGCTCCTGCAGAGATGAATGCGTTGGCAATTTCAAGCCCGATTCCGTTTGAGCCACCCGACACCAAGACTTTGGAACCCGCAAAATTAAAAGTTGTCGTATTCAATGCTGGCATTACCAGACCTTTTCCCATTGTTTAGATTCGTTGCTTCGATTAATTGCAAGTGCTGCCCGCACTTCTCCTAAAGAATACCGAGCATCGGCAGCAAGCGGGGTGCCGTCAAGAACAGCCGCTTCAAAATCTTTCCAGACACCGATGTAACTATCCATATAGTTGCCATTACCGACTACGGTTCCTTGCCAGTTTGTGCCGTCAAAAAGTCGTACTTCGCCAAGAGCCGAAATGACAATTTCACCTTTTGTGCCTGTGAATTGAAAATGGGGTTGAAGAGCAACGGCGCCCGTAGCAAGCATGACATCAAAACTTGCCACGACTCCTGAATCAAATTTGCATAAAGCTCGCACAAGGGATTCACCCTGCATTTTTTCCTGAATACGACCAGTGACTGCGACGACTTGATCGATCTCTCCTAAAATCATGCGTAGCGGTCTCATCCAATGAGATCCGGTATCGATGGCAACTCCACCTCCCGCCTGGGCAGTCTGAAATCTCCAAGACTCTGGGCTGGGGTAAAACTCAGGAGTGATCCCAAAGTTATGCCATGACCGAGCGGTGAGGATGTCTCCAATCGCCCCACCGCTGATAAGTTCTTGAGCAATCAAGACCTCCGGCCAATATTGAGCGTTCTCTGTCAACATAAATACTTTGTCGGGATGCTTTGCTGCTTCAGCAAGTATTTGTTCACACGCTTCGATGCTCGGTGCCATTGGCTTTTCAAGGGCGACGTGAACGCCGACATCAAGGGCTCGGGAGACGATTTCTTGATGAAGATGATGTGGTACCAAAATCGCCAGTGCGTCAACGCCGATTGACATTGCTTCGTCAATTGTTGAGCATGCCTCACCGCCCGTAAGCAAAGCCAGATGATCGGCGTTTTCAGCCAAGACATCAACGCAGGCGGTCACCCGCGTGCGACCTAAATCTTTTAAAGCCCGTGCATGCCATTGCGCAATTGCGCCGCATCCAACAAGTCCCAAACGAAGTTCTTGCATTTTCAAAGACTACTATTTACGGTCAGGAGACAACAATAGTGAAAATACACATCTCTGATTTGGCGGAGCCACAACTCACAGATATGCAACGTCTTGCCCATCAATACGGCGAGACGCTTACGCTGGATATGTCACTTAATGGCGTGCTTGAAGACGCAGTTGCACGCACGGGTCTCACCGACTTTGGGGCAACCGACTTCACCTATCGGTTGTCGCTGTGGCTCGATGAAGTGGGGCAAGACCCTGACCGACTCGGCATTGGCAACCTATCGCTTCGAAATAGTTGTGTTCGGTATGCATCTAATCGATTATTGACACAAGACTTGTTGCAGAGACATCCCGAGATTCATGACATCAAAATTGAGCGACCCATCATCATCGTTGGTTTGCCTCGCACCGGCACAACCCATCTGTTGAATCTTTTGTCTGCCGACCAGAGTCTGCGTTCAATGCCTCTATGGGAAAGTTATGAGCCGATTGCGCAACGAGGGGAAGCGCCTAGTGCAGATGGGCTTGACCCGCGGTACGTGCGTTGCAACAAAGAATGGGAACAAATGCAAATGGTGACACCTCACGTGGCTCTGATGCACCCGATGGACCCCGCACACGTCCACGAAGAAATTGAGTTGATGTTGCCTGATTTTGCTTCCTACAACCTGGAATGGGTGGCACGCTGCCCAGGGTGGCGCGACTATTACTTTTCAACCGATCAGCAACCGCATTATGACTACATGCACACGATGTTGAAAGTCCTCACGTTCCTGCGACCCCGAAATCGGTGGATCCTTAAGTCACCCCAACATTTCGAGCAAATAGGGCCACTCATGAACACTTTTCCCGACGCAACAATTGTGATGACTCATCGTGATCCTGTCTCTGTTATCCAGTCGGCAGCAACAATGATTACATATGCAGCGCGGATGGCATACCGGACGATTGATCCACACTGGTATATCGACTACTGGACTGACAGAGTGCAAAAACTGCTGGCTTCGGCGGTGCGCGATATTGATCTTATTCCTCGAAGCCAACGCATCGATGTCCACTTCAATGAATTCATGGCTGATGATTCGGCGATGGTGGCTCGAATCTGTGATTTTGCCGCGCATCCATTGAGTAAAAAAGCCCAAGAGTCAATTGCCAAGCGCGCTGCTGATCGTTCTCGAGACGGACAAGACTCAATCGTCTATGATTTGCGCCAAGATTTTGATCGAACACCTGGGCAAATTCGCGAGAGATTTTCGTCGTATCTTGAAAAGTTCAATGTCCCAAATGAGGTGATGTGATTTGAAGACAAATGCCGAAATAGAAAAACAAGTTGATTATTTGATTGACACGCGACCAGGCAAAGAATTGCTTGCACATGTATATGAAGACCCGGCGACAGAAGTTGCACCAAAAATTTACAGATCTAGTGGGTCAACGGCTGCATACATGATCGTGCATGACGCTGGAAGAATCATCATTAATACGGGAATGGGTTATGAAGCCGTCCATCACAAACGGGTATTTGACGCAATATGTAGCGGCCCCACCACTCATATCGTTACCACTCAGGCCCACGTAGATCATGTTGGCGGTGTGGGGCTCTTTCGAGAAAATGGCACCGTGTATATCGCTCAAGAAAACAATCCTGCTTGCCAAACAGATGACGCCAGAATTCAAAAATTGCGATATCGAACGGCACAAGTATGGTTTGATGTCAGCGGCGCAGCGGCGCAGCAGATAGCCAAAGCAAATCCGGGTGTTGCGATGAGGCAGGACACTCCTGTCCCTGATGTGGTTTTCAAAGACAGGTACGTTTTTTCTGTTGGTGGTTGCAATCTTGAACTCATTGCTGCCACAGGCGAGACAATTGATTCATTGATTGTTTGGCTGCCACAATCAAACACCGCGCTTATTTCTAATTTGCTCGGACCATTGTTCCCCCATTTTCCGAACTTCAACACCCTGCGAGGGGACAGGTATCGTTTTGTTGAGCCATATCTCGAGACCGTGAACAAACTTCGCAGTCTCAATATTGCAGTTCTTGTGACGGGACGACACATGCCCATCGTCGGAGCAGAATTGATTGATGCATCTTTGGCCCGCCTGCACGGAGCAGTGCAATTCGTGCATCAAAGCACTCTTGAAGGTATGAACGCAGGCACCGACGTTTTCACGCTGATGAAAGAGATAACACTGCCAGCAGAACAACGAGTAGGGCAAGGCTACGGCAAAGTTATGTGGGCTATTCGCACAATCTGGGAGACATACATGGGCTGGTTTCACTTGCAGTCAACCACAGAATTGCATGCAGAGCGACCTATCGAGGCGATGGCAGAACTTGTCCAAGTAATAGGTGCTGACGCTGTATGCGCCCGAGCCGTCGAATTACTCGTTGCAGGTCAAGCGGTTCGAGCCATCTATCTCGCTGAGGCTGTGCTGTATGAATCATCAGACCATGCAGGTGCAGCAGACGTGATGCTACGAGCCCACCAGTTTCTATTGAACAGCGGGGGGGATTTGAGTTTTTGGGAATCAGGCTGGCTCGTTGATCAAATAAAAAAATGGAGCGTGAACAAATAAAAAGGGAGTGTTGCGCCCCAGGCCATGTCAAACATGTCAAGGATTGCGACGACCTTGTTTGCGATTCCAAATCGGTGAATCGCCTGGTTGATGTATTTGATGGGCCCGATGCCACTGCGCAAAGATTCCCAAGATGTGCGGAGGATCGCCATGAATTTCAGTGAAACCACCGGTCACTGAGCGAGTGTCAAAATACGACGCATTGACGCCATCTGCATACAACTCACATGCGGCCTCAAAACCCATGTCCAAAAGGCGCTGGCGCTCTGCATCGAAATCTGAGACCAAATATGCGACGTGATGAAAACCTTCGGTGCCATTGGCATACATATCGCGATAGATCGAGGGAGTCTCGTCGTGTTGCACGATGAACTGGATCATCATTTCCCCCAAGTATCCAAAGGCATACGACACATCGGCTTCTTGGGTTGTGCCGCGGTACGTAAAAGTGTCACATTTATGGTGGTCAGTGACCGAAAAAGGTCCTGCACCAAACAACTTGTGCCACTTTTGGATTGAGTCCTCGATGTCATTGACCAAGTAGGCCTGTTGGAATAGTGGATAGCGCCCCAAAATTGTCATTACCCCTCATTTCCAATGGTGATTTTCATCAGTTTGCCGTTTGCAGTAACACAGTACTCCTACTACGCCCGACTACCGACTACCGTTTAATAGATGGAAAATATCGTCACCTCTTCAACAAAGGTCTACCCAGGACTGATGTACGGTGCGATGGCGTCAATTGGTGCCGGCCTGATTCATGGTGGCGCAATTGGAATGCATGCCGAGCATCCCCAATTAGCGCGATTGTTTATTGCCGTCACAATTGCCCAGGTTGCTTGGGGAGTCATGGTGTTGTTGCGCCCTCAGCGCTGGTTGTTGGTTGCCGGAGTTGTCATCAATACTGGAATAGTTGTTGGTTGGCTTGCTACACGTCTTGGTGGCATTTCTTGGATAGATGGCCTTGAAGTAAAGGAGAGCGCCCAGATTTCTGATTCTTTGTGTGCTGCACTCGGAGTCATTGCGGCGTCCATTGCGTTGGCTGCTCTGATATTTGGAAAAGTTGGCACGCCAGCACCTGCTCGCCTTGCTCTGCCTTCAGCACTTTTTGCAATTGTGACGGTGGTGGCGATGTGGAACGGAGCGAACCACCTGCACGCCCATGGCGGTTCCGCCTCACACAAAGTGTTTTCCAATTGGCCTCGCGCCTTTGACCCTGCTTTGCCACTTGATATCTCAGGAGTTGAGGGTGTGTCAGCCGAACAAGAGCAGCGTGCCGCAGACTTGATTAGAGAAACCAGCGTGAAGTTGTTGCGTTGGTCAGACCCAAAGACTGCTTATGCCGATGGATACAGATCAATTCGCGATTCGGTGACGGGTTTTGAGCATTACATGAATTATTCGCTCTATGACGATGACAAGTTCCTCGATCCATCTGCGCCGGAATCATTGGTTTATAGAGTCGGCGTCGGCACTGAAAGAACTTTGGTTTCTGCAATGTTTATGGCCAAGACCAAAGTGCCGATGGATGCACCGATTCTGACTGACTATGCGGGTTCGCTGATGCAGTGGCACATTCACGACAATTTGTGCTTTTCTCGCATCGGCAAGGGAGCGCCGTTTGTAGTGGGGGTGAGCAATGCTCAGGGAAACTGTGCTTTTGGCGTCCGAGCACCTGGAGATAATGCAATGGTGCATGTGTGGATCGTGCCACATGAGTGCGGTCCCTTTGCCGCACTCGAGGGAGTAGGTGCTGGTCGTGCTTTCGTCAGCGAAGAAGAGCGCCGTGATAAATGCGGAGAGCACTAAATCAGCGTTGTGTGTAGTGAAAGTTTTTAGTTGCGCGGAACCTTGCTCCAGGCTTGTTCTTTGTCAACTCGGGGCTCTCCCGGCAGACCAAGAACCTGTTCGCCCAAAATATTGCGCATAATCTCACTCGTACCACCCTCAATCGAGTTCGCGCGAGCACGCATGAAGGCGTGTCTTACACCGCCAGTTGAGCCGTCAATGTCAAGTGTTTCTGGGCGACGAAAACTGTAGTCGTAGTCAATAAGAGCACTGGCACCCAGTAGTTCTATTGAAAACTCAGTCACTTTTTTATTGAACTCGGCGCTCATTAGTTTGGCAATTGATCCTTCTGGTCCAGGGTTGCCAGCCTTGGCGGCCTGTGAACCACGTACCACTGTCAGACGCAATGCTTCACTTGCGCAAAATAGTTTCATCAGTTTGTCGCGTTGAGCACCACTGCGCTGATCGGAAGGGGTGTCATTCCAGATGTGAATGGCATCGTCTATTGGTCCACGACGCTTTGCACTGCCACTGCCTCCACCACCAATTGCAGTGCGTTCGTTCATCAAGGTGGTCAGAGATACCCGCCACCCTTCGCCAATTGCCCCGACGCGTTGGCTATCTGGCACCCGAGCATCGGTCATGTAGACCTCGTTGAATTCCGCTTCACCAGTTATCTGTCGAAGCGGGCGCACTTCTACGCCTGGGGAGTGCATGTCGATTGCGAAGTAGGTCATGCCTTTGTGTTTTGGTTGTTCTGGGTCGGTGCGGGTGACAAGCATTCCCCAGTCGGCAAGGTGAGCAAGCGTGTTCCATACTTTTTGACCATTGACTATCCACTCATCGCCATCACGTATTGCGCGCGTGCTGAGGCCGGCAAAATCGCTGCCAGAGCCTGGTTCGCTGAAAAGTTGACACCATTTCTCTTGACCCGTAAACATCGGACGCAGGAATCTGTTTTTAACTTCGTCGCTTCCGTGTGTTGCAATCGTCGGTCCGGCAAGGGCAATAAAAAACGTTGCCGGATCTTGTGCTTTTGCACCCGCTGATCTAACGCGCTCTTCAATCACCCGATTTAGGCTTGGCTTGAGCCCGAGTCCACCAAATCCGACGGGGAAATGCACCCACGCCAATCCACAGTCGTAGCGAGCTCCACGAAAGGCAACATTGTCCATTTTTTTGGGGTCGTGAGTGGCCAAAAAAGCATCGACAGCCTTCTCAACAATTTCTAATTCAGGATCCTTCGTGTTCGTGGTCGGAGTAGCAGTCATTGTCATTTCTGTAGTATCGCAAAGAATTACAGCAATCAGCAAGCCCAAGGGGTAAACAGTATTGGCGACTACGCTGAAGGCACTGCACAAACAAAGGACGCACAATGAAGCGCATCTCACATTGGATCGACGGGCGTTTACTTAAAGGGGAGTCTGGGCTTTCGGGCGTGGTCTTTGACCCAGCAACCGGACAGCAACAGGCTCAGGTTGACTTTGCCTCGGTGGCCGAGGTTGATCGGGCAGTAGCCGCGGCTACCCAGGCATTTGGCTCATGGCGGGCGACGAATCTGTCGCGTCGAGCAGAAATAATGTTCAATATGCGAGAACTTGTGGATGCCAATCGAAAAGAACTCGCATCCGTTTTGAGTGCAGAACACGGCAAGGTGATTTCAGACGCGATGGGAGAAGTTGCGCGCGGACTCGAAAATATTGAGTTCGCCTGCGGTGTCGCTCATTTACTTAAAGGTGGCTACAGCGAACAGGCGTCTGCTGGAGTCGATGTTTATAGCATCCGTCAGCCACTTGGTGTCGTTGCCGGAATCACACCTTTTAATTTTCCGGCGATGGTGCCAATGTGGATGTTTGCCAATGCTCTTGCCTGTGGCAATACGTTCGTATTAAAGCCCAGCGAGAAAGATCCATCCGTTGCGATGTTCATCGCTGAGCTTTTGATGCAAGCAGGTCTACCAAGCGGTTGTTTTAACGTAATTCATGGGGACAAAGTGGCGGTAGATCGCTTGCTTGAGCACCCCGATGTTGCCGCTATTTCATTTGTTGGTTCCACGCCGATTGCCAAACATATTTACGAAACTGGCACTCGCAATGGCAAGCGCGTGCAAGCGCTTGGTGGTGCAAAAAACCACATGTTGGTGTTGCCTGATGCCGATCTTGATATGGCGGCCGATGCCGCGGTTAGTGCGGCCTATGGTTCAGCTGGTGAGCGGTGCATGGCTATTTCGGCTCTGATAGTTGTTGACACCGTTGCCGACGAATTGGTGGATAAAATTGTCGATCGAATCCCGCGTATAAAAGTTGGCCCTGCCAGTGATCCAGATAGTGAAATGGGTCCACTGATCACAAAGGAACATCTTGACAAAGTTGCCTCCTATATAGGAGGCGCAAACACGCAGGGTGCGACTGTCGTTGTGGACGGTCGCAACGGTGTACCAAAAGAAGGATTCTTCTTGAAGCCAAGTCTCGTCGACAATGTGCAGCCGGGGATGGCGTGTTATGACGATGAGATCTTTGGTCCAGTGCTGTCAGTTGTGCGAGTGGCTAGTTATGACGAGGGTGTGCAGATAATCAACGCCAATCCATACGGCAACGGCACGGCAATATTTACTCGTGATGGCGGAATCGCACGCCAGTTTCAGTACGACATCAATGTTGGAATGGTGGGAGTCAACGTGCCCGTGCCTGTTCCCGTGTCGTACTACTCATTTGGTGGCTGGAAAGCCAGTTTGTTTGGAGACCAACACATGTATGGGCCAGACGGCATCAACTTTTACACTCGCACCAAAGTAGTGACGTCAAGGTGGCCAGACCCGCGCACCTCAAGCGTTGATCTGGGGTTCCCGCAGAATCGGTAGTTATTTGCCCGCGTAATAGTTGTCAGCAACGGTGAGTGCCTCGTCGATTATGGCAAGGCCCTGGCGCATGTCTTCATCGCTGATTATCAGTGGCGGAACAACATGCAAACGGTTGAAGTGGGTAAAAGGCCACAAGCCATTGGCTTTACAGGCACCCGCAAGTTCGACCATCGGCTTGGCCTCGGCGCCGGAGGCATTAAATGGCACAAGTGGTTCACGGGTGTCTCGGTCTCGCACAAGCTCAATGGCCCAAAAGACACCAACACCACGAACATCTCCCACGCTCGGATGTTTGGCTTTGAGCACCTCTAATCCTGGGCCAATCACATCGCGTCCTAAATGACGGGCATGTTCGATAATTTTTTCTTCCTTAAAGATATTTATTGAAGCAACAGCCGATGCGCAGGCGAGCGGGTGTCCGCTATAAGTAAGTCCTCCTGGATACTGTCGTTCTCGAAATGTGTCGGCAATGCGCTGAGAAATGATTACTCCACCAAGGGGTATGTAACCAGAGTTGACACCTTTAGCGAAACAAATCAGGTCGGGAGCAACGTTCCAGTTGTCAACCGCGAACCATTCTCCACAACGACCAAATCCAGCCATTACTTCGTCCAAGATCATCACGATTCCATGTCGGTCACAGATGTCGCGGACCCCTTGCAGGTATCCGGGTGGTGGCACCAGAATGCCGTTCGTGCCAACAACGGTTTCAAGCATGATTGCAGCGATGTAGTTGGCACCCTCCACCATGACAACATCTTCAAGATGTTGTAGCGCACGTTGAGATTCTTCAACATCACTTGTCGAATGAAAGTGGGAGCGATACGGATATGGACCCCAAAATTTGATAACGCCCGGCATCGCAGGCTCGCTTGGCCAACGGCGCGGATCTCCGGTAAGTTGTATCGCCCCGCCAGTGGCCCCGTGGTAACTGCGATAGGTCGTAAGTATTTTATTGCGACCAGTGTGCAGCCGCGCCATGCGGATTGCATTTTCGGCTGCTTCGGCGCCACCATTTGTGAAGAACACCATGTTGAGGTCACCAGGCGCGAGTTCGGTTATCAAGCGAGCCGCCTCACTCCGCGCATCGTTGGCGTGCATTGGTGCAACCGTGCAGAGTTTGTCAGCCTGTTCTTTAATTGCTGCAACTAATTTGGGATGCTGATGACCAATATTTAGATTCACCAGCTGACTTGAGAAATCAAGATACTTCTTTCCGTCCTCGTCCCAGAACCAAGCACCCTCACCTCCGGCAACAACGACTGGATTTATAAGCCCTTGCGCCGACCAAGAATGAAAGACATGGGTGCGATCGTCAACATAAGCCGAGGAGGGGCGGGAGTCCAAAGAAGTCATGCGATAAGCCTAAACGAGTGGACAATGACAAGCACCCCTACACTTCGAATATGCAGTCAGGATTGTCACAGCATCGTCCCTTGACCCGCGATGAACTCGCTGCCCGAATTCAGGCTGGAGAGATCGACACCGTGATTTTGGCTTTTCCTGATATGCAGGGTCGGATAGTCGGAAAACGAATGACTGGCTGGTTCTTTTTACAAGACGCAGCAGTGCACGGCACGGAGAATTGCAACTATCTGATTGCCACGGATATGGACGACAACGCTCTCCCTGGTTTCAGGTTTGCAAGTTACGAACAGGGTTACGGCGACATGGTGGCAATGCCTGATTGGGGCACTATTCGAAACATGGCATGGCAATCAAAAACCGCAATAGTGCTCGCCGACTTGCAAGACCCCCGTACACAAAAACCAGTTGTTGTGTCCCCACGACAGATGTTACGAGACCAAGTAGCCGTCGCAGCAGCCGCTGGTTATAGAGCAATGATCGGGAGTGAGATTGAATTTTATTTATTTCATGAGTCGTATCGTGAGGCTTATGACAAGGGATACCGCCAACTTGCTCCACATTCACCTTGGATGCAGGACTATCAGATTGTGCAGACAACGTTTGATGAGTATGTGGTTGGAGACATTCGTCGGAATCTTGAGGCATGTGGCATTGCAGTTGAGTGCTCTAAAGGTGAAGCAGGACGCGGCCAACATGAGGTCAACTTGCAATACACAGATGCACTCGAGATGGCTGATAGAAATCTGTTATATAAATCTGCGGCCAAAGAGATTGCCGCATCGCATGGTCGATCTGTGAGTTTTATGGCCAAGTGGAATTTTGCCGAGACTGGCTCTTCATGTCATGTGCATTCGAGTCTTTGGAATATGTCTGATAACACAGCCGCATTTGCTGGAAGTCAGATGCCAGAAGTGTTTAAAAATTATCTGGCAGGTTTACTTGCAACTGCGAGAGACTTCACATTGTTGTGGGCTCCAACCGTCAATAGTTATCGACGTTTTCAGCCAGGCTCTTGGGCACCGACCGCAGTCGCCTGGGGCACTGACAACCGAACGCTCGGACTACGAATTGTGGGTCATGGTGATGCGCAGCGAGTTGAAAGTCGGATCCCAGGCTCTGATGCAAATAGTTACATTGCATTTGCAGGCGTTATCGCCGGTGGTATGTATGGCATCCGTCATCATTTAGCCCTGGAAGATCCATTTGTTGGAAACGGCTATGAGGCCACAACACTTGCTCGTATTCCAAATACATTGATTGAGGCGATTGACTGTTGGGAGAAAAGTGAAAGTGCAAAAGAATGTTTTGGATTAGATGTGCATCACCACATTTTGAGCATGGCAAAAGCTGAATGGACTGCATTTAATCAGCACGTAACTGATTGGGAACTCACCCGATACTTTGAGCGTTCCTAGCGCCGTACCAAGGAGAACACATGACACGACTACAGGACAAGGTCACGATTATCACTGGTGCTGCGAGCGGGCTTGGCCGTGTTGCAGCACTTAAGTTTGCATCCCAAGGGTCAAATGTGGTTATCGCCGATGTCTCAGATGGTTCAGAGGTAGTGCAAGAAATCCTTGATGCAGGTGGTCGCGCAGTTTTTGTGCATTGCGACGTCACAGATGAAGATTCCTGGAAAAACGCAGTCGCATTTTCTCAAGCAACATTTGGGGGTGTTGATGTGTTGTACAACAACGCAGGTGTGATGCTTGGCGATGACGATAATCCGATTTCTACATCTGTTGACACCTATCAACGCACAATGGATATCAATGTCAAGGGTGTATTACTGGGTTGCAAGTATGTGATTCCCGTGATGCTGCAACAAAGTCGGGGATCAATCATCAATGTTGCCTCTTTTGTTGCCCACATGGGTGCAGCAACACCACAGGTTGCCTACACCGCATCAAAAGGAGCAGTTTTAGCGATGACTCGGGAAATAGCCGTGATTTATGCCCGTCGGGGTATCCGCGCCAACGCTCTCTGTCCGGGGCCAGTAATGACTACGTTGCTGGCAAACTTTCTTGACAACGATGCCAAACGAAATCGTCGACTCGTGCACATTCCAATGGGCCGTTTTGGTGAACCAGAAGAAATTGCCAATGGTGCACTTTTTCTGGCCTCTGACGAATCATCCTGGATGACGGGACAGTCGCTCATCATTGACGGCGGTATTACTGCCGCATATGTCACGCCAGAATAACTAGTCTAAAAAGAATTTGTGATGTCAGCAATCGCTTCTGCGATTCCGAGATAATTACCACGGCGACTTTGTTCGCAGGAATCAAGAACCAGCGTCCAGCCAAGAGACACTGCCTGGCCACCAAGAACGATGCCATCTAATATCTGGAGAGGAACTTTTTCGTTAGGAAAAGTTTTTCTTGCAGTAGCAATCTCAGCAGCATGCACTTGAGCAATGACCCCACGTACGCGTGGATTAATCCGAGCGGCAAGAAATGCCTCGTGACGAAATCTTTGCCACTCATGTCGCGATGCGAGCAGTCCGGCAGTGAACTGTGCAGTAAATCCGTCAACAATCTTATTTGACTCCAAGCCCTGAGTCTCCTGGTCAAGGGCTTCCTGGCGATTCAGTTGCAAGAGCATTGAGAGCGCATCGACAAGCATGTCTTCCTTGGATTCGTATGTATTGTAAATAGTGCCTGTTGAAAGATTGGATCGGCGGGCGATGCGCGAAACAGTGGTGCTGGAGTAGCCAATTTTTCCGATAATTTCTGCCGCGGCCATGGCGAGCACATTGCGAATTTCGTTGTCTGATGTCGCCTGAAAGTCGATGAAATCGAACTCGGGAAGGGGAGTAGTTGATGGCTTGGCATCATGAACTGCGCGCGATAGACCAAATATCGGTAATTGCCAATTAACGAATTCAATTTCGGCAAATCGATGAATTAAAATTCCCAAGATTGTTCCAAGCGCTACTGTCACGCGTGCGATGTCAATATCCGTTGATTCAGAAACGAGGCCCCAACGAGCGAGCCATTGATCCATGATTGGAGTGACGACTTCTCCGAGTGCTCCGTTGCGATGTGAGATGATCAACGCCTCAAGACCAAGAATAATTTCGGGCGGAATAACAGATCCTGATTTCAGCAGATTGTTGAGCGCGGTATTGTTTTCTCCAGTTAGAAATGTGTGCAGGGTCGCATCAAGAAATTCAAAAAAGGGACGTTCAATTCGGTCGAGATAAAGTGACGCCTGTAGGTCGTCGTTGTCTTCGAAGCGACTGTATAGAGCTCCCGTGGTAAGCCCAGCCCTAGTCGCAACTGCACTTAGGGATACCGCCTCAAGGCCAAAATCCATTGCAACTGCCAACGCGGCATCAAGAATCGCCGAGTCATTGGCAACCGACCGTTTAGAGCGGGCCCGAGTTGCCACAGGCCGCCGTGGGGGCATATTTGAGTCGGGGTCCTTTGGAAGTTCTGCTTTTGTCATATGAGTCAACTTGCATAATAATACTCATAGTTAAGGGAAAGGCCCTAATCGTTGGAGTGGCAAAAGCGGTATGGGGACAATCCTGCTCGCAACTCGCATCGGGGTGGCTAGCGCTTTTAGTTCCTAGGCGTTACCTTGCGGTTGTGAGACCTGAATTTCTGAGGCCCTTGATCCTAGTGACCCTAGTTCTTGGCGTTGTCGCTTGTAGTGGTGGTGGCAGTGGGACACCGGATGAGACCACCCCTGCTCTTGCGGCAGTCACAGTTGCGAGTGGCATGAACCCAAGCCCTGATGGGTTTGCATTTCCTAATTTTGCATCAAGTGCCTCAACAGCAGAACTTGACGCTGCTGACATGGTCACGATGTTTGGATCAACTCCAGATATCTGCGTTGATGCAACAACACCCTGTGTGCTCACGTCAGAAGCATCGGCTTGGGCTCGTATGGTGAACCAAGCCCGAGTGTCTGGACATTGTGAAGGACTTGCTGTCTTGTCTGCGGCACGCTTCACGGACAAGTTAGATCCAAAGACATTTACGCTCACCAATACTGGTGATGTTACTCACGCCCTGATTCGGGCATTTGCGACGCAATTCTTTAAGGAGACACAAGATGCCACCAAGAAGTTTTCCAAGAAATCTCCTAGCGACATTGTGGCAATACTGAGTGCATCACTCAAGAACGGTCTTGAATACACCCTCGGCGTTTATTCGGACATAGGAGGACATGCCATTTTACCTATTGGCGTTGAGTTCCCATCTGCTGATGTTGCCCACATCAAGGTCTATGACTCCAACTGGCCAAATGCAGACCGCTTTGTCGAAGTCAATCTCAAAAAAGAAACATGGAGTTTTGCATTCTCCGGTGCTGACCCAGCCAATGACCCGGATGCTTGGACCGGAGGTAAAGGCGACATTGACATCACTCCGTTTTCTGCGCGCATCTCAGCAACGTGTCCATTTTGTGGTGACGAGAGTGGAGTTCAAAAATCACTTCTGCTCGTGCGTTCTGCGTTGCCAAACTGGTCAATAGAAACCGCTGACGGAATCATTACCCCTGATTCATCGGATATAGGAGACAGCTCAGTTCGTCCAGTGCGCGCAGGTGTTGCAACATCTGATGCCAGTGCGCCAACTGACTACTTGGTGTCAACCACAATTGGTGCATCTGGAGTAAAGATGTTTTTGGGTTCAACAGCACGAGTCTCAGGCCTAACTCCTAATGCAGTATTCGAAGTAAATGCGCCGAAATCATCAGCAAATTCCCCAGTGACTTTGACAAATTCATCCATTGCCGTTGATGACCCCAAAGTAGTTCTTACTGTTGCTGATGGAGATCTTGTGGCAACTGCTGCTGGTGGTGCCAATTCAATATCGTCTACTGAGGGCGCCATCTCAGTGCAACTCACGAGCGCCAAAGGCGAAGTAATCTCCCAAAAAGCAACGGAGGAGTCGTCGGCTATTGAAGTGCGAACAAGCCAAGCCGATGGTGCGACTGCTGGAATAGATTATGAAGTACTCACCCAAGTCAGCGCAACTCAAGTAGAAAAACGAACCGTTGCTGTAGACGGTACTGAAACAACAACAACGATTAATGCCGTGCTTGACAATCAAAAGCAAACTGCAATTCTTCCTGCGGATCTCAAAGCCCCAGAAGTCAAGGGTGGTTTGACCCCCATGACCGAGCGCGATGCGTCTCAAACACTGCAGGTGACAACTACAACAAGCACAACGGCTACCACGGCGATACCAAAACTGGTGACATCTACGACAACTGTGCCCGAGCGTAATCAGGTTGACATAACCTTCAATATAGATGCCGAGGCACCTGGTCTTGATGAACCCGGATCGTCAGGTTTCTTGGCCGTTTTGACTGTCACTAACGGAGGTGGTAAACCGATTACAACTTGTAAAGACATTGACTGTGTCGATAAAACGACTGTGTCGATAAAAGCAACAGGAGTTGACCCCGCGTCAAGTCAAATGGTTACGACCTCACTGGAATACAGCGTGACAAAGATGATTGGTCCTTTTGAGATCAGATGTGGCAAGACTAACGCATGGATTGCTGCTACTGCTGGAGATGAGGGCTATCTCGCAAAGTGCGGTATTGAAAGCGTTACCAAGGACGAAACAATCGATTTACGAACCAACTTTCAATAACGTCCGCGCTTGAATGAGCACAGCACTGCTGGCGTAGTGAGACGGGGTTATGTTGTAAGAGTGAAAAGCGAAGTGGAGCAATGAAACTTGAGCGGGTTGAGATAATCCGAGTCAAATTGCCGCTCGTCAGACCTTTTCGAACATCATTTGGAGAACAGACACTCCGAGACGTTTTACTCGTCAATGCCTACTCGACCGATGGGCAAGGTTGGGGCGAGTGCGCTGCGCAAGTCGATCCCTATTACAGCGAAGAATTTATTGATGGAGCCCAACAAATGCTCGAGCGTTGGCTAATCCCATTGTTACTCGCGCAGCGGAACCTAGTGCCTGAAGAGATTCCAGAGTTGCTCTATCGCGTCAAAGGTCATCGCAGTGCAAAGGCGGCAATTGAGATGGCGCTTCTTGACATGCATCTAAGAGTCAAGGGGCAGAGTCTGTCGCGGTATCTCGATGGTGTTCGAGACACGGTTGAGGTGGGCGTCGCAGTAGGCATCGCTGACTCAATTAGTGAACTAGTGGATGTTGTGGCTGATTATGTTGCAGATGGATACACGCGTGTAAAACTAAAAATTGAGCCAGGCTGGGATGTCGAGCCGGTTCGTGCTGTTCGTGACCGTTTTGGTGGCTTGCAGATACAAGTTGATGCCAACGCGGCCTATCGAGCCGAAGATATTGGGCATCTCAAAAAACTAGACGAATTTGGTTTATTAATGATTGAGCAGCCCTTCGAAGAAGATGATCTAGCAACTCATGCACTTTTTTCTCAGCAAGTTTTGACTGCGGTCTGTCTGGATGAGTCAATTGTTTCAGCACGCAGCGCAGAGGCTGCTATTGATGCAGGTGCATGTTCAATCGTCAACATTAAAGTTGGTCGCGTGGGCGGCTTGCTTGAGTCGCGCAAGATTCATGATCTTTGCGTGTTGCGCGGAGTCGATGTGTGGTGTGGAGGCATGCTTGAGAGTGGCGTCGGAAGGGCAGCCAATGTGTCATTGGCATCAATGAGTGGCTTTACGTTGCCAGGAGATATCTCAGCGAGTAATCGGTATTTTGTTCAGGACATAACCGAGCCATTTGAGCTAGTGGGCTCGTGTCTTAAAGTGCCGACTGGTGCAGGGTTGGGTATAGCAGTTGATCAAGATTTGCTCACGTCTTTGGGTGCGGTACGCACGCATGTCAGCAGTCATTGATGCGTTATTTTCCGCGCAGTTGGGCTACGACTGGAGCAAATGACTCAACGTCTTGAGCGCCAACAATGACGTAACTAAAACCCCATCGGTCTCTGCGCTCGAGCAGATCATGCACAATCTGATCTCGTGAACCAACGGCTGCAAAGGGAGTGTTCGCAATCATTTCTGGTTCGACTCTGATCATTTGAGAAATATTTTGCACTGCGGAGGCGCGGTCGTTGGTGACGCTAACGAAAAAAGCACGAATGTTCATCTCGACGTCGGCAATGCGGTCGCCGACCGCGTCGAGCACGATATTGACCTTGTCGTCAACAGCCTCTGCTGTCATGCCGACAAACGTTTCGCGTCCAACTACTCCGGTGGTCATGGTGCCGTTGATGCCAACGATGTCGGCATGGCGCGCCGCATATGTGAGTATTCTTTTGCCACCGCCACCGATTAAGACTGGGGGACATGGTGCTTGAATCGGCTTTGGGAGACCGTCGTAGTTTGTGATGGTGTAGTGCTTGCCGGTAAAGCTAAATGCTCCAGGTGCCATTGCTCCGCGAATGACGTGCATGCCTTCGATGAAGCGATCAATGCGCACGCCAGGCGAGTCGTAGGTCATTCCCGCTTGCTCGTAGTCGCTGATCATCCATCCAGCACCAATGCCTAGTTCGAGACGACCGTCTGACAATAGATCCATTGTGGCAAGTTCTTTGGCCAAGACGACTGGGTGTTTGTAATCGTTATCCCACACCAGAGCACCAATGCGCAAAGTGGTGGTCGCATCGGCGACTGTCATCAATGCAGGAATCGGCGCGAGTTGATCACTGAAATGGTCTGGCATGGTGAGCGTGTCAAAGCCATTGTCTTGGGCTTTATGGGCGAGTTCGACCCATTCGGCTCGAGACTTAGCATTTGATGCTTGGATGCCAAAACGAAAGGGTCGGTGGGGAAAACGAGTCACGAACGAACCGTAGCAAGGTGATGCTGTGCGGCTCTAGGCGTACGCCAGTACGGTAGAAGTGTTGTGAAGATACTTGATCGCTTGCACTGGCTGGGGAGATTGGCATTAATCGTTGGGGCTGGAGCGCTACTCGTGACTGGAGTTGTCGTCGGCGCAGCCCCCCACGCATGGGCAGTTTTGCACTCCCATGATGAAACGCCGCCGGTACTGCCCCCATTTGGAGGTTTAGCAACTCGTAGCCAACTAGTAGATATGTCGGGCAGGCAAGTGGGTGTTTTTGAACTAGAAAATAGTCAGCCTTTGGCAATTGATGATGTGCCATCAGAGGTAATCGCGGCGGTCCTAGCAGTAGAAGACGCCGAGTTTTACGCGCACAAGGGAGTCAATTTGCGCGCACTTGTCCGAGCTTTGCTTTCCAATGTGCAATCCTCAGGGGCTCGGCAAGGTGGTTCAACGATCACTCAGCAGGTGGTCAAAAATGAATATTTGGCGGGGCTAGAGCGTGATGGACGTTACAAGATACTGCAGGCTCGATATGCGGTGATGCTTGAAAAGCAAGTGCCAAAAAAAGTTATTCTCGAACGCTATTTAAATACTGTGTACTTCGGAAACAATGCGTACGGATTGCAGGCTGCCGCCGAAGTGTATTTTGGTTCAGCCGTAAAAGATTTGACGCTCCTGCAGGGCGCATTTCTGGCAGGTTTGGTTCGTGCTCCCTCGACATATGACCCGATAAGACGCCCGGAACAATCCCGACGCCGCTTTGCTCAGGCAGTTAAGAGACTTGTTGACACCGAGTTGATGACCCAGGACGCTGCAACGGTCGCCTTGCTTAATTGGAAATTACCAGAGACTGTGCAGAGTATTCCGCAACGCTCCGTGAGCCGAACTTATTTTACAGAAATGGTGAAGGACTATTTGCTCAACAAAACTGACATCTTGGGGGCAACGTATCAAGAGCGATACAACATACTGTTTCGCGGAGGCTTGAAAATTACCACGACACTCAATGCAAGTGCTCAAGTGTCTGGTGAGTTGGCAGTTCTGGCACAACTCCCTGTGAACAAGGCCGGTATTCAAGCGTCAATGATGTCACTCGACACCAATACGGGCGCAATTCGAGCGATGGTTGGTGGTTCTGGTTTTGTTGCAGGACAGAGTGAAGTCAATTTGGCCCTGCGCCGACGCCAAACTGGCTCAAGTATCAAGATTTTTGTTCTAGCGGCAGCTCTGGAAGCGGGTGTTGAGGCAACAGACCTGATTGACGGAACATTGCCGTGTACATTTCCGAATCCTGATTTACCTTCTGAGCCATTCCTGATTACCAAGGGGGTAAGCAAACCGCTCACCACACTTGAAGAACAAACTTGGCTATCAATCAACTGTGCGTATGCTCGGTTGGCCCAAATTGTCGGACTACATCGCGTGGTGGAAGAGGTATACAAACTTGCGTCATCAAGTTTCTTGACAAAAGAGACGTACAAGATTCAGCCTTATGCAAGTTTCTCGACTGGCGCAAATGAGTTGAGTCCTCTTGACATGGCTTCAGGCGCGCAAACAATTGCCAACGGCGGACTGCATGTAGAACCATATTTTGTCGAAAAGATTGAGGGGCCAAACGGAGTTTTGTTTCAGCACGAGATCGCGGGCCAGCAGGTAATGACTAAGCAAGCAGCTGATAAGGCAGTAGGCATCTTAAAGAACACGCTCACCAAGGGCACGGCTCGTAGAACACCGCTGGACAAAAATCGTCCTGCGGCTGGAAAGACAGGCACGCAAGCCGAAAACACCAATGCATGGTTCGTTGGCTTTACAAGACAACTCACCACCGCGGTTTGGGTCGGAGACCCCAAGGCCTACACACCAATGGTGAATATTCCAGAGTTCAGGGCAGTTGGTGTTCCCAACGTCCAAGGAGCAACTTTTCCTGCCCGCATTTGGAAGGCATATATGGATGCAGCGCATGCAGACCTGCCATTTATTGATTGGGATACGCCCGTCGCCCCGACGAGAAATCCGATTCGCCTGTATTTGCCAGGAGTCGACTGTCTGGCAGAATTGGTTTCGGGCAAATTGCCGCGCGCGCAGACTGGACCTGTCGTGACGATTGTTCCAAACACAACTACAACGTCACCAGCTACAACTTTGCCAGATCAAACGTCGCCAGTTACAACTAATACGACTGTTCCTGCTCCAGTTTTGCGCGGACCCGTCGTCAGTATCGTCGCTCCGGGCACAACAATTGCGCCAACAGTGTTGGATCCTCTTGTCGCAGTTGTGGGTGTTGATCCCGAGAAATATTTGGTCTATGACTGCCAAAAAGGTGTGCCAAAGTCGATTAAAATAAAGGTCACTGCAGGCTGAGACGCCTAAGTTAACAGAGATGTTTTTTTGGTTTTTTGGTACGGCAATTTTGACGGTCTTGTTTGTCTTTCGTGACGACCGCTTTGACTATCGACTGTTACTTGTGGGCGCAATCCTGCCAGACGTCGTTGATATTTTCAGTGGAGGCGCGTGGGTCATGCATACTGTTCTTGCAAGTGTTGTGGCTTTGGCGATTGTGATGCTTGCGACAAAAAGACACAAGCCATCTCGTCGTCGCTTGTTGGCTTTGCCTATTGGCATGTTTTTGCACTTAATTTTTGATGGAGCATTTTCTTCAGCAAGTCTTTTTTGGTGGCCCATCGCTGGTTTTTCGTTTCAGGATGCCCAACTCCCAAGTTCGACACGCATGAGCCTAAATGTTTTACTTGAAATCTTTGGAGTTGCAATGCTTTTGTGGGCGTGGAGACAATTTAATCTGTCCTCACGCTCGGCTCGAGAGCACTTCATCTCAACTGGGCAACTGCTGAGACAAAAAAGGGAGTGAACACAAGATGTTGATACTGGTTCGTCATGGAAGGACTATTGCCAATGCTCAGGCCCTGTTGCAGGGGCATGTCAATCATCCCCTTGATGAAGTTGGAATGAATCAAGCACTTCGAGTCGGGCAGGTGCTCAATGACCTCTACCCAGAAGCCCGAGTTGTATCAAGTCCACTGCTTCGTGCTCGTCAGACCGCAGAGGCAGTGTCAACGACAGTGGCTATCGATGATCGATTCATCGAATTAGATTATGGAGACTTTGACGAGTTAGCGCTTACAGACGTTTCTCCTGATGTCTGGAATCAGTGGCGATCTGATGAGCATTTTCGGCCTCCAAACGGTGAAAGTTTGTACGAACTTGATTTACGCGTACATCAGGCATTGCGCGACCTAAGTGAAGAAGCACGAAAGCAAGATGTGATTGTTGTGACGCACGTGTCTCCAATCAAGAGTGCGGTGGCGTGGGCTTTGGGTGGTGGTCCATCTATGACTTGGCGATGTGCCCTGGATCGGGCTTCAATCACGCGGCTAACAATTGGTCCAAGTGGTGCGACGCTTGCTGGCTTCAATGACACGGCACATCTGTCCGAAAAATGATTGCGACCGGTGACGGTGAGTCGGTCTATAAGCGGGATCCTGTCCGCGCGCACAAGTCGCGCTGTGTGACCATCCATCTACGCGGCCTACCCGGAAGTTGCCTTGCGGCAAACGAGCCGTTCATACCTCCTGCATGGCCTTGCTCCAAGTGGGGTTTACCAAGCCGTTGCAGTCACCTGCCACGCTGGTGCGCTCTTACCGCACCGTTTCAGCCTTACCTGTAACTATTGCTAGTCCATCGGCGGTTTACTCTCTGTTGCACTGTCCGTCAGGTCACCCCGACCTAGTTTTCACTAGCACTTTGCCCTATGGAGTCCCGACTTTCCTCGACACAATTTCTTGTGCCGCGGTCACCCAACTGACTCACCGTCGCCTAGCAGTGTAGGGCGCGGTCAGTCAATGTAGTCGTAGATAAACGAATTGACGCTTGGTGTTTCTAGGATCAAAGTTGTTTTGTTGCCAGTCTCATTGGGTTTGCCAACCAATATTGGAATCGTTGACAACGATCCGTAGGCACTGGGAATCGCCGCAATTAGAGGCTTGCCTGAGTCGTTGGTTCCAGGCAAAAGTCCAGCAAATCCAGGCCTAATTGCTTGGGCAAGGACAACTGTGTGGCGTGCTTCTTCGTCGGCGATGCCCATCGCAGCAGATCGCAAGCCCCCGTCCAGGAGCATGGGGACAAAAGCCTGATAAGTCTCAGCGGCCAGTGTTTCGAGGGCATGTGCGAGCACGAGTGCATCGGCTGCTGGATCATCGCTTGAGGACACTAAGTCTAGAGCAGGCCTTAGATACAACGAAGTCAAGTTTGGATTGGCTTTTTTGTAAGGAGTTCCGTTTAGTTGTTTGATCAATCCAGATAAAGCATCGGCATGACCTGCGTGGTCTTCAGAGAAACGCTTCAGAGTGTCGTTCGTTCCTGCTTTGAAAATTTTGGCGTCAATGACGGCTGCATAAGTGTCTATGGCGTTGTACTCAACCGACATCGCTGTGCGTAGTAATACTTCGTCGGAAATGATTCCTTCGGGCAGCATTGTTGTGGTCGGAGACTCACCGATACGCGGAAGCGATCCAGTAGACACTTTTTTAGTGCAAGCTGCTAGCAGTACTCCAGTGGTGATGGCAATGCCACCAGTGCGCAACAATGTGCGACGGGTAAAGGCGTCAACGGGAGCTGAGTCGTTTTTGTTGTTCATGAATACCTCCCTAGGCGCCAGTCGGAATGGGTGATTGATTATTTTCAATAATTGCGCTGAGTGAGTTTTTCATCAATGATGCAAGCGAGGCCGCATGGCGGGATTCAATGCTGATGATTGATGCAATGAGTGCCGCTCCGTTTAGTCCCTCAAGCAATTGGAGCGAAGTTATGTGAAGTTTTGTCGCCCGATTCTCAATGACAACAAGCTCGGGGGCAATTTGATTGAAAGACCCTTTTATTTTCTCCGCGTACTCGTCGTAGGTGATCTCGTTGCGGTCACTAATCGAAGCCCGACCCAACAAACCACCAAGCGATTGGGCGTAAGAAACATGATGTGAATGGATGAGCAAAATGACGGAGAGTTCTTCGTCATTGAGTTCACCGGCTGCAACGATGTCGGCATAAAGATCTCTGATCGCAAGTTCAACTCCAAGGGCAACATTGAGTATCTTTTTGTCCGCATCAGTGGGTTGCAGCGGTGGGGTAGCAACATTGGTGGTTCTCGCATTGTCGACAGTGGACATTTCCATTACTTCAGGAGCCACGGTGTCAGAGTCCATTACTTCAGGAGCCACGGTGTCGTAATCCGTGCCGGCAGCATTGCCGCGCGTTGCGGCAAGAGTTGGAATTGCTGCTACTGCACCGCCACCAAAAAGTGTTGTGAATAATCGCCGACGCGACGATGTTTTTGGCAGTAGTTTTTCTTTTTGTTCTGGGGTATTCACTCAAAATCCTTAATGTGTGGTTCCGTTGCTCTATCAATGACCTTTCAACACTAGAAGTCCAGCGCCGAGAGGTCAGGTATCCAAGAGCGAGCCCTAGAGATTGCCTCTGCCCATTGTTGTCGTGACACGCCTGGATTACCCAATGGAGCAATAACTGAGGCTGGTTCAGCAGCACTGCAGGGTTCATCCAGCGTCTTCCAAACTCCAGCAGCCACTCCAGCGAGAAAACCTGCGCCCAAAGTGGTTGCCTCTGTGACTGGGGAAACACAGACCTTTCGTCCAGATGCGTCGGCAAGAGCCTGAACGAAGGTGGCATTGCGACTCATTCCCCCGTCAATTCGCAATTCAGTGATGTCAAGGCCGGTATCGACCTGAGCCGCATCAACGAGATCAACGCCCCGATGGGCGACACCCTCAAGCACGGCTCGCACAATGTGGGAACGGGTGGTGCCCCGCGTTATGCCCAGCAGAGTTCCACGCGCGCCGTAGTCCCAGTGGGGCGTACCAAGTCCCAACAATGCTGGCACATAAACAACTCCCTCGGCTGTGGAACATGTTGCCGCGACTTCGTGGGTTTGGGCCGCCGAAGAGACGAGTTGCATATCGTCGCGCAACCACTCGATGTTTGTTCCAGCAGACAGCATGATTGCTTCTGCTCCATAGAAAATTTCTGTGCTTGTACTAAACGCAACGATTGGAAAAGTTCCGCCCGTAGAGCGCTCGGCACGCTTAGGGGGTTGCGAGCCGATGAACACATCTAACATCCCCCCTGTGCCAAATGTGATCTTTGTTTTTCCTGACGAGATGCATCCTTGGCCGACGAGAGATGCCTGTTGGTCGCCGATCATCGACATGATGGGCGGCGCACCTACTAGTTCTGTTGCATGACCGATGAACCCACTCGATGGCACAATTGTGGCGAACTGATGCGTATGTAGCCCAAGGATGTTCATCACATCAGGGTTCCATGTTTGTCCGCCAGAGTTGCTCAGGCCCGTGACGGCTGCATTGCTCGGGTCGGTGGCATGCACGACACCGCCAGTGAGAACCGAGACCACCCATGAGTCGACGGTTCCGATACAAATATCCTCGCTTGCTCTTTCTGCAGCATCGGAGATGTAGTTGTTCAACATCCAAGCGGCTTTTGTCGCAGTTTGATTTGGTTGCAGGGCAACGGAGTGATTTGTCTTGGTCATGATGCAGTCAAAAACCGTTCGGAGGTCTTGCCAGCCAATTGCGGGGCCAAGTGGCTCGCTGGTCGATTTGCGCCAAGCAATGG
>SXGU01143989.1_pt1 | contig 27705 bp, 32 predicted proteins | sample 3174531 | NCBI WGS metagenome assembly SXGU01 (sample SAMN11356863, study PRJNA531348) | freshwater metagenome | isolation source: freshwater sample F1-140 | place: China: Fuxian Lake, Yuxi | collected 2017-12-25 | reverse complement strand
TGAAGGTAGAAATTCATATCAAGGAGAAAGAGTCTACGCACGCGTTGAATACGAAGAAAAAGAAAAAGCTCGTGGAATACGCGAAGGCATAGAAGAATTCGAAAGAAAATTCCCTCAATACGGAAAAATTCTCAATGGAATAATTGAAGAAAAAAGAGTAGAGAGAGAAACACATCTATATTTCGGTTTACAGGAAGGTCGAAGACTTACAGCAGACGATTATATGGGTGTAATGAAGAATCTTGGATTCACTGAAGGAACAGCTCGAAGTTTATATCCAGAATTAATGGACATAAGCAGAAATCTCTCCAAGAAAAGAGACGAAGAAAGAAGTATCTTAATCGGATAATTCTTCAAAAATTGTAAATTTATTTTTATTTTTTTACTTATTATATTAAACTAAAGGTTTATATAAGTTTAATTCAATTAAACTATATGCAAAATAATAATACTTTAATTAAGATAAGTCCAGAACTAAAGGTCTTTCTTGATACTATGAAGCTCAACAAAGGTGATACTTACAATGATGTTTTATGGAATTTTTTTGAGCCATTCATGGAAAGGTCTAAGGAGTCTTTAGAAAGAAGCAGAATATCTGCAAAAGAATATGAATTAGGCAATGTGAAATCTGTAGAAGAGGTTTTCGGAATTAATGAATTTGACAAAGAAATTTTCGGTAGTAATTCCTAATAATATAGAAACGATAATAAAGAAGCACCCTTTATTTATTCAGAATAAGTTTAAAGAAACAATAGAAAAATTTGAGAAAGGTGAGCGATTAGACATAATAAAAAAACAAGGTTCAGATAACGAGTATAGAATAAGGATTGGAAGATATAGAATAATTTTAATCAAAACAGGAGCAACAAACTTTTATGTCAGCGACTTTGGAGCCAGAGAGAATATCTATGGCTTTTTAATATAAAATATATCTATTATTTATCTATGGCAGTATCTCCTAAAAATCTTTTGTCCAAATTATCCTTTGTCAAAAAGATTTTATGGATTTTTGATAAATAAACTTCTCAATCTGTTTCTCGGCAGTCTTTCTGCGTTTTTGATGTTCTTTCAAAAATTCATTTATCTTATCAATAGTGATTTGCTTCAACTCTCCTGAAGTCATTTCTCCAGATTTATATTTACGATGTATTTTTCCAAGTTCAGAATCATTAGGTTCAAACATAAATTTAAGATATTGAAAACTTACATCTACATCTGGATTTCCGCCGTGTCTTCTATGTTCTTCTAAAGTATCTCTCCCTCCAGAAAACGCATATTTCTTTATCTTCATCTCAACATCTTTTGGAGAATCAGTTAGAAATATAGCACTTTCTTCTTTTGAAGAACTCATTTTACCATTAGCTCCTTGTAATGGAGGTAAAAAAGAGGATTGAATTGAAGCAGGTTTAGGATATCCTATTTTAGGCAGAATATCTCTCGTAAGTCTAAAATGTGGGTCTTGATCAATTGCGTGAGGAATTAAGCAAGGCATTTTTTTATTTTTCAAGATAGATGGCAAGAAAGCAGGCACCGCTTGCATCGATGTATAAAAAATCTGTCCGATGTTTGAACTTTCGTCAAGACCAAAAGAACTTCTAATCATAGAATAAGTTATTTTTTTAGCAACCTTAATCGCTTCAGGATACATAACTCCTGCATGTTTAGTATCCATCAGAAAATGAGTCTTCTTAGGGTCAAATCCTAAAGCAATTACATCAATCATATTATCTTTCATATTTTTTTGAACTTCTTCAAGAGTCATATCTTGTTTAAACAAAAATTTCTCATCGTCAGTAAATTGTATCCATAATTCCACGCCAAAATTATCTTGAATCCATTTACAAAAAATAAAAGGCATCAAATGGCCGATGTGCATTTTACCACTCGGTCCTCTACCCGTATACAAAAAGAATTTATTTCCTTTTTCCCATTGATCCAGTATCCAACCCAAATCACGATGAGCAAAGTAAATTCCCCTATCCAACATAAAATTAGTTTTTCCAGCAATTTTTTCAAATCTTTCAAGTAATTCAGGGTTTATTCTCTGCACTCCAAATTCCTTTATTATGCGTTCGTAATCCACATTTCCAGAAACCTCCCAAGGATTCACACTATTTTTTTCCATATATTATCTATAAATTACACGAATATAAACCTTTCTTGAAAAGAAAAATATACTTATTGATATATTCAATAATTAAATTTTTAACAAGAAAAAATGAATAACCTTTTTATACTAACTCAAACATGTTAAACAGAAGATGGTGTTTGACTTCGTAGTAATGGCTGCAACAGGTATGCAAGGGCGCATAGTCACACGAGATTTATTAGAAAATGGCTATTCAGTTCTTCTTTGTGGCCGTGATAAAAAAAGAGTAGAGCATTTATTAAAAAAATATAAAAAAACTAAATTTGAATATGTCGATGCGAGAAATATTGAGCACATGGCAAGAGTTTTCAAAAAATCCGGCGCAAAAACAGTAGTTAATTGCATAGAGGGCGATTGGAATTTGAATGTTCTAAAAGCAGCAATAAAATCAGATATGCATTCTTTAGATTTAGGTTCAGAAATTCCTTTAACAAAAGAACAATTTGCATTGCACGACACATTAAAGAAAAAAAAGCTTATTCACATAACTGGTTGTGGTTCAGTTCCTGGAATCGGAAATGTAATGCTCAATCACGCAGCTTCAAAATTCGATTCCTTACATTCAATAGAAGTAGGTTTCGCCTGGAACTCAAATATAAAAAAATTTGTCGTCCCATTTTCAATGGACAGCATAATAGACGAGTTTACAGAACCAGCAACAAATATCAAAGATGGAAAATTCACAAAACTGCGTCCATTAGATACACTAATAAAAACTCACGAACCATTTGTAGGAAAACAAGATTGTATGTTTGTTCGCCATCCAGAAACATATACATTTTACAAATATTTCAAGCACAAAGGTCTGAAGAATGTAAGATTTTACGCCGAATTTCCACCACATTCTTTTGATGTGATAAAACAACTAATCGATTTAGGTTTTGGAAGTCATGAAAAAAGATTAGTTGATGGAAAAGAAATAAGACCTATAGATGCTCTTACTCAAACTCTTAAAGATTTAAAATTTCCAAAAGGCTACAAAGAAAAAGAAAATCTTTGGCTTAGATTATATGGGAAACATAAAGGAGAAAGTAAGCAAATTCTTATTGAATGCATAGTCGGAACTAACAAAGGATGGGAAGACGCCGGTTGCAACATAGACACCGGAATGCCTGCAAGTATTATGGCGCAGATGATCAAGAAAGAAATAATAAACGAATATGGCAGCTTTGCACCAGAGGCAATAGTTTCACCAACACATTTCTTCAAAGAATTAAGAAAACGAAATATGGTCGTATACGAAAACGGAAAGAAGGTCAATTAGAGCATGGGATTCATAAGAGCAGGTTTTACTGGTGGTTTTATAGGTATTATAATCGGCGTAGCGACAATCTTTGTAAATTATCCCTTGTTGCAAAAAATATCCTACCTCGGATTCTTAGTGGCAGAAGCATTCGGAAAAGTGTGCATTTCAACAACAACAGACACTTGCTCTCTCGCCGAAAAATTCACAACAATTCTGGCAACAATCGTCGGCAACTGCATAGCTTACTTCATCTTAGGCGTATTGATTAGTTTAGGATTAAGCATTCTAAAGCTTTGGTTCTCAAAAGAAGAAAATAATCCACAGCAAGAGCAAGTTCAACAGCCAGTGCAACAAACTCCTAAACCTGTAGTTCAACCCACACAGGCACCACAGCAAATAGCTAAGCCACAAGAATTACAAAAACCAATAGTTGAAAAAATAAGAGTCAAACAAAAACCCTTAAGAAAATCACAACGTAAGAATAAATCGCGAGCCTAAAATCAAAAGCAACACTTAAGGAAAAAGACACTCATTGATTAAGTCAAAATAGTATTACGCCCGCACCGAGCTCTAAGAAAAAATTCAAGTCCCTTTTTATCTCTTTTGATTTTGATAGGGAGTTGAACTTTTCCGTCACGCCCGTCCCGGGAATTGAACCCGGATCCCTACCGCGACAGGGTAGTGTACTAACCACTATACTAGACGAGCACAAACATCACATATAAAATTCATTTTTAAATCTTATCTCTTCTTAATCTTAGCACTAAAATATGCATTTTCAAATAGATATATTAAAAAAGTTTAAATATAACACATAACTTAACAGAATATGAAAAAGAGAGTAATGTCAAATCTACAAAGTCCCAAGTCATATTTTAAACAAGGAGATTTGAAGCCTTATGCATTGGGTCGCGCTGCCGGAATGTCAAGTATAGTTATTTTGTTGTTTTATGGATTATTTGTTTGGTTCAGCGATTATGATCCAGCATTCATATTAGAACAATATCCTATTTCTTTCTCATTTACAGATTGGACTTTCTTATTTGGAATTCTTCAAAACTATGTTCTTTTCTATGTATTCGGTTGGATTTTCGCAAAGTTCTATAACTCTGCATAATTCTATTAATTAAATAATTTATTTATCGGATTTTTTCAAAAATAAGTTTAACAGAAAAGAATAATCAAGCTCCGTGAAAATCTTTGCTAGGGTGTTGATGTCCTTCTTCAGTTCTTTCATGAAGCTCTCTGATATGTCTTTTACCTTCATTTTTTAAGGATTCTTTATCGAATTCATCGCGAACTAACATATTTGCCATAAATTCTCCTCCTAAAAAGTGAGGCATTATCACATAATCTGCACCTTCTCTATACAAGTCAAGAGCGTTTTGTATATTGTGGGCAGTAGGAACGAAAACGCAATCTTTATTCAAGATATTTTTTTTAATGAATGAATTGGTAGAATAGTCTGGTATAGTAGAAATAACCATTTTCACTTTATCAAGATTAAGACTCTTTAAAAATTCAGAATCATTTACATCTCCATAAAGGCAAGACATTCCTTTCTTTGTCAAATTAAATATAGTCATGGGATTATAATCCACGATTAAATATTTTTTCTTTGAAAGATCAAATGCTTTCAATAGATTAAATCCTATTCTGTTATATCCCAAAAGAATAACATCATAAGATTTATATTTTTTAGTATTTTCAATCTCTTTTTTATGACCATCAAATAATCCCAACGCATTTGAAATTTTTTCATAAATTGGTTGCGAGAAATAAATGCTATAGCTACTCAAAAACACAGTAATAAATGTAACAAGAATGCTCAAAGTCAGAATTGATTGTGGGAGATGTCCAGTAGATACACCTAACAATATGACAATAAGTGAAAATTCACTCACTTGCGTCAGACTTGTTCCAGTCATAAAATTAGTTCTTTTCTTAAATCCAAAAGAATTCATCAAAGACATTACCACGAGCGGTTTTCCAATTAGGATTAACAATGAAAATATAACTGCTTGTCTAATCATCTCCAAACTTATGGGTCCAGATAATTGTGCTCCAAAGTATGCAAAGAATAATACTACGAAAAAGTCTCTTATTCCTTTAACTTTAGATTTTATTTCTAAACTGTAAGATGAAGATGCGATAGACATTCCAGCAAGCAATGCTCCGATTTCTATGGAAAGACCATTAAGACTAAAAATTAAACCGACTAATAAAGCCCAAGAAACGCTACACAAGAAAAGAAGTTCTTGATTTCTTGCAGCAATATCAAAAATCTTAGGAATTATCTTTTTACCAACGAAGAATATTACACCCATAAGGACAACAGCTTTAATTATTTGTAAGCCAATTGTTGCAAGATTTCCTTCTGCGAGAACTGGAATAACCATCAAAGCCAAAGCAGCCATAAAATCTTCAATTATTAAAATTCCTAATGCAATTTGGCCATGAAGAGTATCAATTTCTTTTTTATCCGAGAGAATTTTCACTACAACTACCGTACTTGAAAATGAAAATGCGAGCGCCAAATACAAAGCAGAAGTATTTTGAAAAGAGAGAGATTTAGCAAGAATAAATGTAGATGCACTAATTATAGCCATAGTGGATATTCCTCCAATCACAGAAGTTCCTCCAATTTGTCTTAAAATTCTGAAGTCAAGATTTATTCCAACCATAAACAGAAGCAAGGCCACTCCTAAATGAGCAAGGGACTTCAATTGTTCTGTTGAATTGATAACATCCAGAAAAATTGGTCCTGCAAGAATTCCAGTAGCTAAATAAGCAATTATTGGGGGCTGTTTGATGACTCTCCCAAGGACTCCTATAAGTGTAGCTATTCCCACTATCATTCCCAATTCTAAAAGAAGTGTTTCCATCGCCTCGTTATAGTCTATACGATAACAATTTTAAATGTGTCGTTTTATTTTTATGAGTAAAATTTCGAAGGTATAATCTTAAAAAGGAGGGCCATCAGAAAATTTAATCACATATCATAGTTACTCCACTAAGACTGGAGCGACAGAGCCTGCGTCTGCGGCGACGCGGGCTCAACTCGATATTAGCCAGATTTAAATTAATTAGATATTTTTTCCTAAAGATTTAAATATATTGACTACTAAACAAAGTTATGTCAGTAAAAAAGAAAGCGATGAAAAAATCTTCAAAGAAAATTATAAAAGTCGTCTCTAAAAACAAAAAGAAAGTTTGCGACTTTTGTTAAATTTTATAAAATAACATCAGTCGTATTTTTATACTTCGTTTTTCTAAATAGTTTATGCCTGCAGTTTTCAATTTTGATTCAAAAGAGGTTATTTCATCTCTTGGTTCAGATATAAAACAAGGACTTTCTCAAAATACAGCAGAAAACAGGCTAAGAGATTTCGGCATAAATGAGATAAACAAGAAAAGTTCTATTAGTGGAATAAAAATATTTCTTCGTCAATTCAAAAGTTTCATAATTTACATATTAGTATTTGCATTAGTAGTTTCATTATTAGCCAAGGAATTTCTAGATACATATACTATCTTGGCCATTTTAATTCTGAATGCATGTTTCGGATTTTTTCAAGAATATAAAGCAGAAAAGTCAATTGAAGCTCTTCAAAAATTATCTTCATTAAAATCCAGAGTTCTAAGGTCTGGCCAGATTATAGAGATTGATTCAAAATATCTCGTTCCAGGAGATATAGTGATTCTTGAGGAAGGCGACAAAGTGCCAGCCGATGGTCGTATTTTGGAAAGCTTCTCGCTTTCAGTATTAGAATCCTCTTTAACGGGAGAATCAAATTCTTCTTCAAAACATACTGGTGCTATAATAGGAATGCCAACATTAGGAGACCAAAAAAACATGGTTTTTTCAGGTACTCTTGTAACAAATGGGCGGGGAAAGTTTATAGTCACTTCAACAGGTATGAAAACAGAACTGGGAAAGATTGCAAACTTAATAGGAGATGTAAAAAAGGAGGAGACTCCTTTACAAAAAAATCTCAATCGATTCGGTAAATATATAGGGTATCTAATAATAGGAATATCAGTAGTTATTTTCATAGTTGGGATAATAAAGGATGGCATTTTTACAGATTTAATTTCTGGAAATTACAAGGAGTTTTTAATAAATTCTAGAACTTGGCTTTTAACAGCAGTCGCTTTAGCAGTTGCAGCAGTTCCGGAGGGTCTTCCTGCAGTCGTCACAGTTTCTCTTGCAATCGGAGTAAAAAGAATGTTAAAAAAAAGATCCCTCATAAGAAGACTCCCCTCTGTTGAGACTCTTGGTGCAACAACGGTTATCTGCTGTGATAAAACTGGCACATTGACGAAAAATGAAATGACTGTAAAAAATATTTTCATCAATAATAAAGATTATTCAGTTTCAGGACAAGGATATAATCTAAACGGAACAATTTCGCTTTACGGAGATAAGTTTATTGAAAAGGATAATTTAATTTTAGAAATAGGTGCGTCATGCAACAATGCAGAATTCAATCATTCAAGTAATGTAGCGTCTATAACTGGAGATCCAACAGAAGTAGCTCTTTTAGTGAGTGCATTAAAATCAGGAGTAGACTACAAATCTCTTCGCGAGATCAAGAGGAAAATAAATGAAATTCCTTTTGATTCAACTAAAAAAATGATGAGCACTCTTCACAAAGATGGAAAAAATTTGATAGCATATACAAAAGGAGCTCCTGAAAGAGTGTTAGCAAAATGCACCCATATTTTAATCAATAATAAATCTATAAAATTATCAAGTTCAATAAAATCAGAGTTATTATCTCAAAATAATACTTATGCCCGTAATGCTTTACGAGTTCTTGGTTTCGCATATAAAGAAATTAAAAATGAGAAAGATTTTACAGAAGAAGATTTGACATTTGTAGGATTTCAGGCAATGATAGATCCTCCAAAAATAGAAGTCTCGGATTATATCTCCAAGTCCAAGCAGGCAGGAATTAGAGTAATTATGATTACAGGAGACAATATTTACACAGCAAATGCAATCGCTAAGGAGATTGGTTTGACTGGAGATTCAATAGAAGGCTCTCAATTTTCTCAATTAGGAAGTATAGAAAAGCAGAAAATAATAAGCTCAATAAACATTTTTGCCAGAGTAGAACCAAAGCATAAATTAGAGATAATTCAGCTTCTTCAACAGCGTGGCGAAGTAGTCGCAATGACTGGAGACGGAGTTAATGATTCTCCTGCTTTGAAAAAAGCAGACATCGGTATTGCGATGGGAATAAAAGGTACAGATGTGGCCCAAGAGGCTAGCGATATGGTTCTGTTAGATGACAATTTCTCAACAATAGTTTCAGCAGTTGAAGAAGGCAGAGGAATATACAAAAATATCACTACATTTGTTAATTATCTTATTTCATCAAACATAGCAGAAGTCTTGATAATATTATTGTCAATAATTTTCGGAATGCCTCTTCCAATAACTGCCATTATGCTTTTATGGATAAATTTAGTCACAGATGGTTTACCAGCACTCGCGTTAAGTTTAGATCCATATCCTCAAGGATTAATGAACAATCCTCCAAGATTAAAAAATGAACAACTAATGGGTAAAGGAATGATGTTCGAAATGATTTATGTTTCAGTATTAATAACTGCAGGAGTTTTAGGAGTATTTACTTGGGCGTTAAATTCATATCCTTCAGATTTAAAACACGCGCAGACAATAGCTTTCACGACAATAGTTTTATTAGAACTAACGCGAGTGTATATTATTCGAGCAGGTTCAGGAATTAATATGTTCAAGAATCTTTGGCTCATGGGAGCAGTTTCAATATCCTTCATACTTCAATTAATAGCAGTTTACGGACCTTTAGGTAATATATTTGGAACTGTTCCTTTATCACTTTTTGATTGGAAATCTATCTCTTTAGTCTTCTTTTTTGTAAGTTCATTAAGTATTTTAGGCGTTTTAATCAGAAAAAAACTTTCAAAAAAATAAATTAAGACAAGATAAAGTTACATAAACGAGATAATCTGTTCAATAAATTAAAGTTTCCAAAGACATAATAAATACCTTAACAAGAACAAATAACAATATTCTTCATAGTTAAAGCAACATAACCTTTTTAAACCGATTTTTTCTAAAGCTATTATGGGTATAGTGAGAATAAAGCTTTCAAGTATTGATATAGATGCATTAAACGGAGTTATAGGCATGATAAAGGATATTTCTAATCGCACTGGGATAAACATGCGTGGGCCAATACCTCTTCCAACAAGAAGAATGAAAGTTACCACAAGAAAATCTCCTTGTGGAAACGGAACAGCAACATTTGACAGATTTGAAATGCGAGTCCATAAGAGAATCATAGACATACCTTCACAAGACAGAATTCTTCACCCATTAATGACTCTTAAAATTCCTAGGTCAGTTCAGATTAAGATACAAGTTAAAGATTGATTTAGCTTAAGTTTATAACTTTTAATTTTTTCTAAATAATATGGAGAGGGTGGTAATAATCGGTGGAGGTTTTGCCGGAAGTTTAATAGCTAAATCTTTGATGAACAAAGTAGCTGTAACTCTTATAGACACAGAGGATTTTTTTGAATATACTCCCAGCATATTAAGGACAATTGTAGAACCAGGCTATTATAATAAAATAAATTCAAAACATAAGTCATATCTTCCAAACGCCAAGATAATAACTGGGCATGTCAAATCAATAAATAACAAATTTGCCACATTAAAAGATAGAAAAAAAATAAATTTTGATTATCTCGTAATAGCTTCAGGCAGTAATTACGCAACACCTATAAAAGAAGAAGATACTTTTTTTGCAAATAGAGTTAAGCATCTTCTTGAAGCATATGAAAAAATAAAAAAGTCTAAAAAAATCTCTATTGTTGGGGGAGGAGTAGTAGGTGTAGAGTTAGCAGCAGAGTTATGCACCCACTATAAAGGCAAGGAAATAAATTTGATTCACGCTCATTCTAATCTAATGGAACGCAATAACAAAAAAACAAGTGATTATGTAAAATCATTTTTAGAGAAAAACGGAGTGAAAATAGTTTTTAATGAAAAAATAATCCGGAAAGAAAAAAACAAACTTTTAAGCAATTCTGGAAATTCTTATGAATATGATTCAGTATTCTTTACGATAGGAATAAAACCAAATACGGAATTTATGAAAGGTAGTTTTTCAAATTTAATCAGTAAAGGAATAGAAGTTAACGAGTTTCTCCAATTAAAGAATCACGAAAATATTTTTGTTGCTGGGGACGTCACAAATATTGCCGAAGAAAAAACAGCACAAAATGCGGAGAAGCAGGCAAAAATAGTTGCTAGTAATATTCTGTCCAGAATAAACAATTCTCAATTGAAACCTTACAAGAGCGCAAAAAGAATGATGGTTATAAGTCTTGGAAAGAAAGATGGAATAATTGAATATAAAAATTTCGTTTTCACAGGGTTTATAACTTCAATAGTAAAAAAAATAATAGAAAAAAAAGTTATGAATCAATTCAGTTGATATTTTATACAAATCTATAAATAATAAAAGATTAAAAAATAATGTGGAATACAAAGATTATCAAAACGAAAGTAAGCGAACTTGTCCGAATTTAAATGACCAATTGAGACAAGGATTAGCAGATGAAATGCATATGGTTCTCGGCATTTCAACTGAAGCTGGAGAGCTTTTAGACGCATACAAAAAACATTTTGCATACGGAAAGGATTTAGACAAAACAAATGTCGGAGAGGAAATCGCAGACATCATGTGGTATGTATCCAATCTGTGTAGGATGTTGAATATAGATATGGAAGAAATGTTGCAAAGAAATATCGCAAAGTTGAAGGCAAGATATCCAGAAAAATTTGACGAAGTAAAAGCATTAAACAGAGATTTAGAGAGAGAAAGACAAATTTTAGAAGGAAAATAAACAATTAAAGATATCTATTCTCAATAGCATATTTGTTTTTAAATGGGAAGCTTCTTTTTCTATTTATGGAGCAATACCATAATCTTCTGAAAAGAGTTATTGGGCAAGGTGATGTTCAGTTTGAGCCGAGGACACAAGAATATATTTTAGGAGTTTCTTCTGCTTTAAGTAATTACGATTTGAGAGAAGGATTTCCTTTGGTCACGACAAAGAACGTACCACCGAGACTTCCATTTGAAGAAGTTCTCTGGAAATTAAGAGGTGAGAAAAACGTTCGGCCTTTGGTTGAAAGAGACGTACATATTTGGGATGCGAATGCCTTTGATCGCCATCTGAAAAGGCAAGGTTTGAAAGATAAAATTCCGAAACATTCTTTAGAATGGAATGAAGAATTTGCAAAATATCAAGGAAGAATTAAAACGGATGCTGAATTTGCTTCGGATGCTGGTGACCTTGGCCCAGTTTATGGTTATCAGTGGAGGCACGGTTTTCACCAGCCAGATGGAAAAGAGATAGACCAACTGAAAAAGGTAATTTCAGAAATTAAAAACAGGCCAGGTTCACGATATCATATCCTTAATGCATGGAATCCGTCGGACCTTCCAGAGATGGCTTTGGGTCCGTGTCCGTTTTGGCATCAGTTTACAGTTTATGGAAAAAGTTTGGATTTGACAATGGTGCAGAGAAGTTGCGATGTTTTTCTGGGGGTCCCTTTCAACATTGCACAGGATGCCTTTTTTGCAAATTTAGTCGCACAGGAAACAGGACTTGACCCGAGATTTTTCAATCATTTACTTGTGAATGTTCATTCTTATTTGGGCGTCCCACCTCGCGCTAATTTCTGGACAAATCCAGACAATGTAACAGAATTTCAGAAAAAATTTAATTCTATAACAAAAAGAGAAGATTATCTCGATTTAAGAGAGAATTATTTAATAAATTCAGGACCTGAAAAAGAAGGCAGTGAACGAAAGGACCACATTCCATTTATTTTAGAACAATTATCAAAAGAACCCAGGTCGCTTCCTCAGATACAATTATCTTCCGGAGATTTTTTTGAGCTTATAAAAAAACCCGCAAAGGAAATAGCGACAATCACCGAGTACAATCCTCATAAATGGGATTCAAGAGCGGAGATGGCAGTTTAGTGAATGAAAAAAACGGAGGTTTGGTAGTATTAGCAGCAGTCGCTGATAATGGGATGATTGGTTTAGATGGAGGAATGCCAAGATATATGAGAAAAGAGTTGGAAAAATTTCGCGAGAGAACTTTAAATCACGGTGTTGTCATGGGACGCGTAACGGCGCAGAGTTTATGGAATTCTTTTGATTTTCCATTGAACCATAGATTCAATATAGTTATCAGTAAAACAAATTATAACTTTCTTGACAATGCTATTTCTACGGATAATTTGGAAATTGGATTGAAAAAAGCAATGAAGTATAATCCAGATGGAATTGGATATGTGATTGGTGGAGGACAGATTTATGCTTCAACGATTATGTTGCCTGAAACTCAAAGATTAGAAATAATTCGCGTGCATCAAACTCCTAAGGGAGACACCTTTTTTCCATTAATTGATGAAAATATTTGGGAGATGGGTGCTCATAAATATCACCCTAACAAAAAATATAGTACTGAAATATGGCTGAGAAAATGAAAGTAGCAGGGATGTTTGTTGCGTTTGAGGGAATTGATGGCTCTGGAAAGAGCACGCAAATTGTTGAAGTATTAAGAGCCATGCAAGAATTAAATAAATATCAACCAATTGTTAGAACTCGTGAACCAACTTGGCGTGCCGAAGAAATACGGCGTCGACTTGAAGCTGAAAGAGACCCGATGAGCAATAGCCCATTATTAGCGACACAATTTATATCCGATAGGCGCGAACATTATTTTACAGACATTCGTCCAGATTTAGCAAGAAATTATGTTGTTCTTTGTGACAGATATATTATGTCAACACTTGTCTATCAATCGTTGCCTGGAAAGATGACAATGTTGGATTTAGTTAGTGCACATTTCACTGCAAATGTAGGCACACCAGATATTACATTTTATCTCTCTCTAAATGCTGAAGAAGCGACGAAACGCATAGCTATTCGTGGAGACGAATGCGAGAAATTTGAAGATGTTTATTTTGCACGCAAGCTTGTAGATCAGCACGAATTTTTATATCATGAATCTCAAAAAGAAGGAGTTGTTGGAAACCTATTAGGTAAAATAATAAAGATTGATGCGACTCCCGAAGCTAAAATAGTCACATCAGAAATATTAAGTCACCTTGAACCGATTTATCTTTCAAGAATTCAGTCAAAATAACATTTAAAAGACGCTTCTTCCAAAAAAGGAATAAAGCCCGGATGGCACAATGGAACTGCGCGAGGTTGCTAACCTCGTTTCCAGCAATGGATCTCCAAGTTCGATTCTTGGTCCGGGCGTCTCATGACTGAAAGTCATGCCCTGCTTTACCATGTTGTGCGTAGTTCGCCCATAAGTGTAAAACACCCTTAATAGTTTTCTTGACTCATAGAACTTATTTTTCTAAAATAAGTTGTATTTCTGATTCTTGGTCCGGGCGTATTTTTATTTAATTAGAGATAATCTTTATAAACTTCTTTTATTTATTTTAATTATGATAACGAACAAAATGGAAAGTTATTTTCTAGCAACCATTTTATATACTTGGGAAGGAACACAATAAAATGGCAGCAGAGAAAATGGGAAGTTATTTTCTAGCAACCATTTTATATACTTGGGAAGGAACACAATAAAATGGCAGCAACCCCACCTGGAGCAAAGAAAAGAAAACTTGACTTTATGGTAGACCAGAATGCATTTGATGATTTTATGAAGGCTTGTAGTCGGAAAGGTTTCGCCCCACAAGTAGTTTTGGAACAAGCAATGCGAAAGTTTGCCCAAAATGGACAAATTTAATTTTTTTTGAATAAAAACATAAATCTTATAAATAGATTAATTCTGTAAGTTAACATGATAACTACTAAACAAATAATAATCTCTCTGTTTTTTATATTTGTTGTACTTTCTTTTGTTTCTGCTCTTGACGTAAAGAAATCAGAGATAGTTATAGTTACAGATCCTTATCAGAATCTTAGTGTTGTAATCCAAGATGAATCTGGTGCAGACATTCAAACTTTTGCTGGAAGAGCTAGGAAGTTCGGAGAATATAGATTTACTTATTATGGAGTTATTCCAAAAATAAAACTGAAGGCCTCAATAGTCAATAATGGGACTGGTGAAGTTTTATTGTCTAAAGAATTTGGCCCTTATAATTTAGGTAATCTTATCAATATAACCTTAAAATTATTAGATGATGATAGGGATGATTCTGAAAATATTGTTCCTTTTCCAATTAACTCTTCTAACTCTACAAATGTTTCTAATGCTACATCTGGCATTTTTGAGAATACAAACCCTCTAACTGGTCGAGCTATTGGAGAAATAATTCCGAGTTTACCAAAAACATACTACTATGTTGTTGCTGGGTTTCTAGGTCTGGGGTTATTGATTTTTGTACTAAGAAAAAAAATTAATATGGTTAAAAAATCTGCTCCTGCTGAACCGGATCATCAAAAAATGTTTGATAAACCTGTCGTACGAGAATCAGTTAAGGAAGAATTTAAGCCAGAAGTGTCTCAAGTTTCTGCATCTGATAAATCTTCAGAAGCACAGGAGATACAGGATAAGATTTCCGGTTTGCAGAAACAGCTTGACCAAATTCGAGGAGAAGAAAAACTGATTAAATTGCAAAGACAAATAGCAAGAGAAAGAGATGAATTAAAAAAACTCCAAAATGGGGACATCAATAAGAACGCTAATACAAATAATAGGTCTAAAATAAATTAAGGCTTAGGAGATTTTAACACTTGTTTTATGCATTCTTGCGAACAACAAGAATGAAAAGATTTTTCACAATTCCCACATAAAAATATTAATTCATTACATTTAAGGTTTTTGCAATTTCTATATAAATCACATGAAATATCGCAGTGTTTACAATAAGTTATTGGTTTACACGATTGATTAATGTTTGAAGTAAGTCGTTTGTCGAAAACAAAACAACTTCCTTCCCAAACAGTATTTGGTAATTTCTGACAAAAGTTTATTATTCCGCCATGAAGTTGTTTTACATCTTTGAAACCTTCTTTAATCATGTAAGCCGAAGCTTTTTCACAGCGAATTCCCCCAGTACAATACATAATAATTGGTTTATCCTTAGGAAGATTTGATTTTTTTATATATCCTGGAAATTCCCTGAATGTTTTTATTTGTGGAATTATCGCATTTTTAAATTTCCCTACTTTTGATTCATAATCGTTTCTTGTATCTAAAATTATTATGTTTTCATTTTGTTCATACATTTTTAAGAAATCTTCTGGGGAAATATGTATTCCTACATTGTCCATGTCTAATTTCTGATTTAGTTTTATTATTTCATGCTTAACGCGAACAATCATTTTTTCAAATGGATGTTGTAAACCTATCTCTTCTTTAAATTCTATGTCTCTGAATCTATCGTCTGATCTAAGATGTGTTTTATATTTTTCTACTTGCTCGTCTAAACCGGAGATTGAACCATTTATTCCTTCTTTTGCTACCAAAACTTTTCCTTTAATTCCTAAAAGATTACAAAACTCCTGATGCTCTTTATTGAATTTTTCAGGATTTTCTATATTGACAAATTTATAGAATAATAATATGTGTATTTTTGGGATTTCCATATTTATTTGATTTTTTAGATTATTTATTTCTTGTCAGGATATATTTGACTGGTTATGTTGAACCAATATCGTAAAGTTCAAGTAACTCTTGGAACATGAAATATTACTTTATAGATTTATTTCTTTTATGCATTGCATCTAAAACGCGCTGTTTTGCGATATGATTCGCTGCTTCTCTTGGACTAATATTTTTTTCTTGTGCAATTTTCAAAACGTGCTCTGTGTTAGTCAGTATCTTCTTTTTTACAGTGTTACGCATGAAATTCTCATCCTTACCAATATATTCAACATAACTTGAAATTACTCCTCCAGCGTTTGCTACAAAATCAGGCACAATTAAATGCTTCTTTGACATTTCTGCTTCAACATCAAGAGGAATTGGAATGTTTGCAGCTTCAACAATTATTTTTGCCTGAACTTGATTCATATTTTGTCTTGTTATGACATCTGGTAAAGCTCCGGGAATTAAAACATCTACTGGAAGTTCAAACAACTTATTATTTGGGAGCATTCTTCCTTTTCCGAATGTAACTGAACCTTTCTGATTCTTTATTGATTCTATTTCTTTGAAATTTAAACCATCTGGATTGTATAGACATCCTTTGCTGTCGCTTATCGCAACTATCTTCGCTCCAGCTTCTTCTAAATGCCTAAATGTGAACGAGCCCACATTACCGAATCCCTCTATCGCAATTGTTGCCCCTTGTAGAGATATATTCGCGTGTTTCAAAGCGACTTGAGTTGCATAATTCACTCCAAGACCTGTACTCCCCAATTCGTGAGGCAAACCGCAAACTTTTTTTCCAGCAATTGACCGACAATAATCTTTGGGTTTGCCAGTTGCTGAATTAAAATTTCCATGGGCCTCTACAAATGTCTTCATTTCCTTTTCAGTCGTATTTATGTCTGGACCAGCAATATATTCAGAAGGGACTAAATTTCTAAGTGCTTTTGCGAAAGATTGTATAAATTTATCCTTTTTTTCAGAATCTGTTTCTTTATTAAATATTATTCCACTCTTGCCTCCTCCGAAAGGTAAATCTGCCAAAGCATTCTTGAATGTCATTGCTCTTGCGAGCCTGAAAACTTCTTTCACATTAACAGATGAAGTCATACGAATTCCCCCTTTTGCTGGACCTCTTGCCGTGTTGTCTATGACTGTGAATCCACGCATACCAGTCAATGGATCGTACATTTCAACAACCTTTTCTGGACCTATATCATCTTTGAATTCATCAATTTCCATCTTTTTACGATTTGATTTAATTTGTTAGTTAATAAATATTGTTGTGTATTATGTTTCCATTATTCTTTGAATCTATGATTTATGTAATCAATCATTGAACTACCTGAAAGTTTTGCTGATGAAGGTCCATTTCTTACATAAAACTCTTCTTCTTTTCCATCTTTTAGAAAGACTCTTTTTATTGAAGGTAAACAATCTATCTTAAGAACATGTTTGTCTTCTATTGGAAAAATCTCATATTGTATAAATGTCATAAATTGCGAACCAATTCTCTCTTTTATTAGATTATTTAGATGTAATTTTAATTTGTCTTTGTTGGGGAATGCGTCCTTTTCTAATCCGAGAATCTCTCCTGAATCGGATACTCCTACAATTATTGTTCCACCATCAGTATTTAAGTAAGCTGTGATTGTCTTTAAGATTGCTGTTTCTATCGCCCTATCTACTGAATTTGTGTGAAGATTTGTTCTTAGTGATGCCTTGAATTCTAATCTTGAACCTTCTCCTGCTTGAATCATTCCTTTTATCTTCTCTGACGATACTTCAAGATTTTTTTTGGACCTAAATATCTGAGGATTATTTCTCATCCAATTTATTATTGAACTACTTAGTATATTTCTTCCAGTGTAATGTGTATAAATATAACCTCCTATGGAGATAACTATCGCTGATACTGCAGTTATGAATAAATCTTGAATTGTTGAACCGGTTCCTAAATTTTGTATACCGAATCCTAATAGGCTGTCTAATGAAAATTCCAACAATTCCCATAATGCTCCCAATGTAAACGAAACTGAAAATGACAGAACTACTATTATGAATGGGCTTGCATCTATTAACTCTTCATTTTCAAGAGTTAAAATAATTGTGAGTCCTATGAAACTTAAAGCTATCCCAGCCACTGCTCTTAAGAGCACTGGCCACCACCAGGTATTTGGAACTAAAGTTTGAACTTCTCCTAAGAATAATGAACCATAGATAATCATTAAAATTACTATTTCTGTTTCGGCTCCTATTTTTATGTTTAATTTATTGAATAATTTTGGAAGAAACGTTGCTAAGAAAGCTATTACTGAAAATGATAGTGCGAGAGTTCGATTGTGTTGTAGGGCATTTATGAATTCTATGATTAATAAAAAACGTATGACATTTGTGAATATACTACTAAATGTGAGCCTTGTAAATAATTTAGACATATTCTTTAAAGATTTTCGTAATATAAAAGAATTTGGATTATTTTGTAGATTCCACGCGTTCCCATCCATCCCCATATCTTTTTTTCATTACCTTGTCTTCCCATTTTGTTTTCATCCAAATATAAAGTCTGGTTGGAAAGAGCAATAGAGTCCAGAAAAATTCTTTAATGTTTCTAGAATATCTCAAAGCAGCCAGTGTTCCTTTTTTTACTTCGTTACTGAAAGATTTTACCTTTGGAAAAAAAGGAGCATAATCTTCCAAAGTTTCATGCGCTTTGGCTGTACGAACTTTCTGTTTTATGAAATCAGATAAATTTGTAGGATTTTTTACATAAACTTTTGCATTCTTTGCGTAACGAACCTTATATCCTTTTTTCATAGTGAGATAAGGTATAATTGAATCTTCTGCAACATTCAAAGGAATGTTCTTAGTAATGTTATTTCGAAAGGCGAATAAATATCCAGAACATTCAATCATTCCTTTTTTCCTGTCCATTTCCTGACGAATCTTATGTGCTCCAGCATCAAATAATAGATGTGACCAATAACCTAACATAGTATCTCTTCGGTTTATAGATACTGGACGACCTGCTACACAACCAACTTTTAAATCTTTAAAATAAGATAATATTTCTGTGACTGCCCTCTTATCAAGATACACATCTCCATCAGTAAATATCCATATATTTCCTCGCAGTATTTTGAATATCATGTTTAATGCAAAACTTTTACCTTTGCCAGGATCTTTGAAATAATTAATTTGTTTGAATTTTTTTCTATATGACTTGACAAGACTTTCAGTTTCCTTATCTGGAGCTACTACAATAAGCTCATAATCTTCCTTGATATTATTAACAAGAATCGCATCTATTGCTCGTTTAACTAATGGTTCTTTAAATGCTGTGATGACGATTGAAATCATATTTTTATTTTTCCCTTAATATAGATGAATATTTAAGTTATTTAAATACTATACTCCCATTTTATCTAAACGCTCTAAACGCAATGGAAGATGTACTGCCCCTTTTTGTTGTAATGCTTGGACGACTGCTTTTTGTTTGAGCAGAGGACAAATAAAAAAAGCACAACCTCCTTCTCCAGTACCGCTGATTTTCCCTGCAACTGCTCCTGTTAAAATGGCGGTCTTGTACAACTCCTTAGATTTAATAGTAATTGTGTTTGAATTCAATAACTCTTTTTTTCGTTGCTCTTCATTTAGTAATTTTACAAAATCGCTCATTCTTCCACTTAACAAACATTCTCTGGTTTTGAGAACATTATCGCGTCGACTAAGCATAATGTTTGTTGTTTCCTTTCTTTTTCTTTTAAGATTTTTTTCTAATTTCTCATGAGTTTGACCGCTGTTCCCCACTCGCGGTTCAAAATAAAAAAGAATAATATACTTCTCTAAATATTGCATTAACTTTTCGTCTAACCATAATGGCTCAATAAACACATTTCCTTTTCTAAACTCCATATAATTTACTCCTCCTCCAAAAGCAGAGGCCCATTGATCTTGATATCCTCCCTTTATCTCGAGAACTATTCTTTCTATATAGTAAGCCTTTTTGGCTATCTCCTCTGGTGTTAGCACTTCGTTCTTAGATTGTTGTAATGCTTTAATCAAAGATACAATTAAAGTTGATGAACCTCCCAGACCACTCTTTTCAGGAACATTTGTCTTAATACCTATCTCTCCTTTAAATCTTGGATGAATTTCTTTTAAAGTTGCCAAAATAAGACGCATTCTATCATCAGAATCATCTAATGAATGGATAGTTTTAATTATTTTTTTCTTATTGAACGTATTTTCATAAATGTAAGTTATGTCCCTCGTGGATTTGGGGGTTACTTCACAAGTATATCCTAAATTATCTATTGTTGCACTGATGAGATTACCCCAACCCATAGCTTTAATATAATAATCTGTATCGCCTCCATTACATAAACTAATTCGCACAGGTGCGTGACCTATATATTTCATGTTAAAATTCCTTAATCAAAAACTCTTTTTCTACCAACTCGCATATTGTATGATAAATAATATGTTGAACTTCCTGTATTCTGGCAGTATCTGAATGAGGAATGTGGATCTCGTGTTTAGCTAATCCTTTAAGAGCTCCCCCAGATTTTCCAAGAAAACTTATTGTAATCATTCCAAGAGATTTCGCCTTTTCAGTTGCGTATATTAGATTCTTTGATTTTCCGCTCGTAGTGATTGCCCAAAAAATATCTCCTGGACGACCGTGAGCCTCTAACTGACGTTCAAAAATATGATCGAAATGCTTGTCGTTCGCCCATGAAGTAAGAACAGATGTATCTGTAGTCAGAGCTATAGCACTTAAAGCTTTTCTTGAATGATAATATTCATTGACTAATTCTCCTGCTATGTGTTGTGCATCAGCTGCGCTTCCACCGTTGCCTGCTATGAATAAACGATTTCCTTTTTTATACGCTACTACTATCTCCTGAGCTATTGCTGAGATTGCTGAAACAATTTCAGAATTTGAGGCTATGCTCTCTGCTAAACTTGCGCTTTCTTTCAAATTTTTTTTGATTATGTCTATCATAAAGTTTTTCTCCAATAAGCTAACATGTCCTGCAACGTCCTTTTAAGTTCTATCTTTTGTTTCCAACCAGTTTTTTGTTTGAAGCGAGTCGAATCTCCATAAATTATAGGTTCATCGGTCGGTCTCATTAATGTGGGATCTTGAAAAACCTCAAACTTAACATGGGTGAGTCCTTTAAGTATGTCTAATATTTCTTGCATTTGATACACCTTTTCCCCGCTGACATTATAAGCTTGGCCATATTCACACTTTTCAATAGCTAACAAAAATGCATTGATAAGATCACGCACATCCGTAATTGCCCGTCTGGTTTCAAGATTACCCACTCTCAATACTGGTTTTTGCAAATCTTTCTCTATTAATACAATTTGTCTAGTCCAATCAGCGCAGACATCAACAGCTTTTTTAGGACCAGTCGTATTAAAAATTCTGATAGTTATGCTCTTTATTTTAAAATTCTCCCAATACTGATGGGCGAGCATTTCCTGCGCAACCTTTGTCACACCATACGGATGCAGTGGGTTGAGGGTTCTGGACTCCTTTATTGGAACTTCATTCTGTGCAACAAATCCGTAAATAGCACTTGAACCAGCATTTAAAATTATAGGATCAAGTTTAAGTTCCTTAATGGCTTCAAAAAGATTAATAGTACCCAAAATATTTGTTTCCACCGTATATTCAGGACGATCCAACGAAACTGTCGAATAACTCTGTGCTGCAAGATGAAATATAACCTCGGGTTTAAATGAATGTAGAATATTTGTAAGTTTATTTCTATCTCTAATATCGCACTCAATATATTTTGCCTTTTTATTTAATTCATCTATATTTGTAGTGGGAGTAAAATCTATGCCTAACACTGTGTGCTTTTTCTCAATAAGTACATCGAGTAAATGTGACCCCATCATACCGCCTACTCCAGTAATTAAAATTTTCATGTTGATTTAAAAATATGCTCCTCACACTTTTTTAACCTTTCTGGTGTGCCCATATCTGCCATAAATTCTTCACTAACATAACCCATAATTTTAAGACCTTTGTTCAATGCCTTAGGATAAATATAATTCTCAAAATTAAATATTTCTTTGTCCATTAACTTGATTATTTCTGATTCTATAATACATAAACCTGAATTTGACAGATTTCCTACTCCTTCATGATTTTCGTGCTTTGAGATAAACCTCACAACTTGATGATTCTCATTTATTTGTAAAATATCTGCATCATTTGGATGCGTGGATTCATGCACAAGCACAGTCATACAGGCATTATTTTTTTGATGATATTCGAGCATCTTATTCAAGTCTACTTCACATATATGGTCTCCAGAGATATATGCGAATGCGCTATCAATATATTTTTCTGCAAATTTAATTGCCCCCCCACTATCTAACGCATATGGCTCGTTTGAATGAGTTATTTTAATTCCGAATTTAGATCCGTCTTCAAAATAATCTTGAATTTTCGTTGCTTTGTAACCATTTAACATTATTATTTCCTCAACACCATATTTTTTTGCCCATTCAACAAGATAATGAAGTATAGGTTTGCCAGCTAACATTACCATTGGCTTGGGAATATCTTTTGTGATTGGATATAAGCGCGTGCCTTTTCCACCTGTACTAATGAATAATTTCATATTAATTTTCGTCTGACTAAGTTCTTAAAACTCATTATTTTATATTCTGTAAAATATAAAGCACGGCCTCCTTTATATCGTTTACCATAATATCTGGTTGTGCATCAGTAAATTCGTCTGCGCACGCATAACCTGTACGAACCCCAATAGTTTTACATCCAGCATCATGTCCTGCTTTAATATCGCTGATTCTATCTCCGACCATCCAGCTTTCTTTTAAATCAATGCTGAATTTATCCGCTGCCTGCAATATCATTCCAGATTTTGGTTTTCTGCAACTACATTCTTGAGTATATTGTGAATTACCTAAATTAGGATGATGGGGACAATAATATATTTCATCAATAATTGCGCCATATTTTCTGAAATGCTCGATTATAATTTGATTTATCTCTCGTATTTGTTGTTCTGTTGCCAACCCCCTTGCAATCTGTGGCTGATTAGATATAATCACAACTTTAAAATTATTCTTATTCAATAATTGTATCGATTCTATAGCTCCCCTAATAAATCGTATGTCTTCTTTTTTTATTATGAACTGAGGTTTATCTTTTTCATATGCGTCAAGTTCAGTAATTACACCATCGCGATCAAGAAATACTGCTCTATTTTCCATGATATCTCCACGAATTGTTAATCAATATCACATTAATGTCTCCTCTTAAATCTGGAAAATAAGTCGCTCTTTTTATATATATTAATGTATTCTGAGTTTTGTTATTTATTATAACTCCGTTTACGATTTTAGATCTGAAACCTTCTTCGATTATTTTTCTGATTGGTTTCGAACATAAATTTGCATGATCTGTGCTAACAATGTTGATGTACTGTTCAAACATAAAAATCGCATTATTACTCAGTTTAAAAGGCTTTACTTAACAAGCATTAGCTTTTAAACGATAAATTCCTTATTTTTTTATGCGTGTAAAATTCACATTTTCAAGTAGACATACAAGAACGGCAGATACACATAATAAGCATAGGCAGTCCTATCCTGAACTTGCCAAAGAAGTCATTGCTGCGTCTGATGTCGTTCTTGAGATTTTGGATGCTCGTTTTATAAAAGATACACGAAATTTTGTGATGGAAAACTACGCTTTAGAACATGGTAAACTCCTTATTTATGTAATAAATAAAGTTGATTTAGTAAATGTTAAGGAACTTGAAAATTCTCCAGACTTTCTTGAATTAAATCCGCGAGTTTTACTTTCATGCACAAGTCATCAAGGAAGAGGAATGTTGAGAGATAGGATAAAAATTGAAGCGAAGAGATTTGCTAAAAAAATGCTTGCTGAAGACAAGAGCAACATTAGTTTAAATGAAAAGACGACAGAAAGACGAGAAAGTAGATTTGAAGATGAACCTATTGGACAAGATGATAAATTACAAATTCACAGACACGGAGTAGGATACAGAACTTTTTTGAAAACTGGAAAAGAAGTTCATGTTGGGATTATTGGTTATCCTAATGTAGGAAAAAGTTCAATAATTAATATGTTGACTGGAAGAGGTGCTGCAAGAACTTCACCGCGAGCTGGATTTACCAGAGGAATACAAAAAGTTAAACTCGCAGAAGGTTTGCTTTTACTTGATACTCCTGGTGTTATGAGCGATGAAGATGCAGCCGAATCACAAAAAGTCCATCTAAAAAAACACGCAACTATCGGCGTAAGAACTTATGACTCTACAAGACACCCTGAATTTATTGTCGCAGAAATAATGGCAGAACATCCTAAAATATTTGAAAATCATTATGAAATTTCTGCTGAAGGAGATTCTGAAGTTTTACTTGAAGAGTTAGGTAAAAAAAGAAAGTTTTTACTTAAAGGAGGATTTGTAGATGTGGACAGAGCTGCAAGACTCGTTTTGAAAGATTGGCAATCTGGAGTTATTTGGAAGAGTAAAGAGAAAAAGAAAGAGAAAATGAAAAAAGATTAGACGGATAATGAAAGAAATAGAAATCAAATTAAGATACCTCGATGAAATATTGTTTCGAAATAAGCTGGCTTCTCTAAAAGCAAAGTCCATGCATACCTATGAAATTGTAGATATCTATTATGACAAAGAAGGCGAAACAATGAAGACTGCTGAAAAATTGTTAAGAATACGAACAAAGAAAGGTGAATCTGAACTGACATTTAAAGGTAAGAGGGAAACAGACAGCAACGTGTGGGAACGTGTTGAAATTAATGTACCTATCGGAGATGCTGAAAAAATGGAATTAATCTTAAAAAATCTAGGGTTCGTGAGAATACTAAAAAACAGAACTATTCGAGAATATTGGGACGTTCAGGGTACTGAACTTGGAATCATGAAAATTCTTGAACCTGCCGAAGTGGAATTTGTTGAAATTGAGGGAAAAACAAAGGAAGATGTTGAGAAAATTGCTAATTTGTTTAAAGGTATTCTTGAACCAATCGATAAAAATTATTTTAATAAGATAGATTAATTTTCTTCGTCTTCAACTAGAGAACCCGAATCTGCTGGCATGTCTTCATCTGATTCTTCGGAAGCTTCATCTTGGTCCTCAGAACCTTCTTCATCTATAATTAACTCTAAGTCTTGTAAGACTTGAAGGATTTTATCCAACTTAGCATTTATTTGACTTAATGAACCTGAAGAGTCTGAACTTGAATTTGAACCAAATGATCTTGAACTTCCAGCATCACTAAAACAATCACTGCAAAGAACAGGTTTGCTTCCTGTTGGTTTGAAAGGAACCTGACATTCTTTACCGCACTTTGTGCAAGTAACATCGAACATTTCTCTTCTCTGAGGTCTGTCTCTATTGAATCCGCCTCTGTCTCCACCGAATCCTCCACGAGAACCTCCGCCAAAAGAACGTCCGCCTCCAAAGCCTCTGCTAGAACCTCGGTCTCTTCCCCCACCGAATCCTCCTCGTGACTCTCTAAATTCTGCGATCATATTTAATGTTTAAAATGAGCCTATTTAAATGTAAGGTATGCTAAAAAAGACTTAAATATTGTCTTCGCTATTGAGATTTATGGATGCTTTCGTTACTGCTGGGCTTCTTGGTGCTATTGGGGGTTTAACTAGGGGCGTTGTTGGACTTTTGAAAGCTCTGTCTTTGAGACGAAGAATTATTTGGAGTTACTATCTAATTACTGTTTTGATTGCTGTGATAATTGGTATTTTTGTAGGCATCGTTTTTGACTTCGATCCTCGACTTTCATTACTTTCTGGATATGCTGGAACGGATATACTCGAAGGAGTATACAAAAGTTTCTCCGTGCAAAAAGTTTATACTTCTCCAAAAGGAAAGAAATAATGGTTAATTCGGATTTGTTAAATTTTATGCGTGAATCGCGTAGAAGAGGATTTTCTGATGATAAAATAAGTGAAGCACTTTTGAGTAAAGGATGGCCCGTCAAGGAAGTAACAAAAGGAATTCATACTCTAAATAGAGATAATCCTACAAAAAATAGCTTGACTATATGGTTAGACACAGAAGTGATGGGCAAACTTCAGAAACGCGCTAAAAAAAATTTAATGACTCTACCTGAGCAAATTGAGGACATTTTACGAAGAAGTGTAATAAATGCTACTGGCATCTCTAAGGAAAAAGAAAAACTCGATGATTTGCTTATCGGATTGTTTTCCAGAAAGAAAAAAAAGTAATCTTAATATCTTGGATTCCTATTTTTTCCTTCAGAAGTTGCATTTCTATGTAACTTTTTAACCTTGAGCCTATCCACTTTAAGTTTTGCAAGCCTACTGAATTTTTTCATAGATTGGTTTAGTTTCAATAGCTTATATTAGTTTCTAATTTAGATAAGTTATTAATTGAAAGAATTACTTATTATTATGCTCTCGCAAAAAAATATCTGGAATTATGAATATTCTATGAATGTAAATAAATGGAATAAAGAAACTATTAAGTTGCCATTGATTTTGAAAGATAAGAAAGTCTTGGAGTTGGGAGTAGGTAACGGAAAAACATTAAAAACAATAATAAAACAAAGACCTTCTGAAATTGTTGCAATTGATTTTTCTGAAGAGGCGATTAAGATTGTTAAAAATCAATTTAAGAATATTAAATTTTACAATTGTGATGTAAGAGAACTACCTTTTTCAGAGGGAGAGTTTGATATTGTTGTTTGCTATTATTTATTAAATAATCTTTTGGAGAAAAATAGAAAAAAAGTAGTTCAAGAAATTTTTAGAATTTTGAAAAAATCTGGAAAAGTTTTGTTTATGGATTTCGCAGTTGGAGATTACAGGCAAAAAGGTGAAAAAATAGAGGAAAATACTATTTTACATAAAAATAAAATTATTTGTCATTTCTTTACTGATGATGAACTGACGAGATTATTTTCTAAATTTGCTATTTCTGACTTAAAAATTGATGAGATGTTTCCCATTAGAAAAGATAGGAAAATTAAAAGAAAAATTATCTCTGGCGTTTTTGTTAAATGATTTATTATTTTTAGGTCAATTGGAATTTTGTGCAAAATGGATTAAAATGTTGTTTTTTATTCATTAATTAATTTAGTGATTTATATTGATAAGTTTAATGTTTCTATTTCTTTTCTTTTAACCGAAATAAAATTTCTTTTCGTTGTAGAGTAACGAGACGCCCGGACCAGGAATCGAACCTGGGCATCCAGTGAAGGAAACAGGTTTTCCAAACCTGCGCAGTTCCATTGTGCCATCCGGGCTTTTTTGCATTCAGCAGCGAGTCTCCGAGCCAGTTGAGGAGGGTCGAGCAATAGAATGCAAAAATAAGTAAATCTCTGGCTTTTAAAAACTATTTATCTGAGAATTATTTAGTCTTCAAGTTTATGGTTTGAATGATGCATACACTTATAAACTAACTTTTAACTCTAAATCTGGTTTCTACAAGGAAACCATAATAAGTGAACGGAGGAACGTAAGTAATGGAAAGACAATTTGGCGGCGGCGGAAGATCATTCGGCGGCGAACGCAGATTTGGCGGACCTAGAAGATTTTCTTCAGGCCCAAGAGAAATGCACAAAGCAGTATGTTCA
>SXGU01290653.1_pt1 | contig 27717 bp, 16 predicted proteins | sample 3174531 | NCBI WGS metagenome assembly SXGU01 (sample SAMN11356863, study PRJNA531348) | freshwater metagenome | isolation source: freshwater sample F1-140 | place: China: Fuxian Lake, Yuxi | collected 2017-12-25 | reverse complement strand
CACGACGCGGTCATCCGCTATGGCGGATACCAGAATGGGGCGGAGTTCATGGTCTGGGTGAACGGCGGGGGCGCGGCCACCTTCGAGATGCGCAACTGCACGCTGGAACGGGCTTACAACACGGCCTTCTACAGCGGCGGCCTAGCAGCCGTGATGGTCACGACCTCAACTTTTAGCTTCATAAACGGCGATGCAGTCCGTGCGACTGCTGGGCAACTTTCAATGGATTATTCCTTCTTCAACGAATACGGAACGGCAGTCCGCTTCGCAGGCAGTGCGACCGGGACAATTCTTCGCTGCAACTTCTACGATTTGAACAAGGATTACGGCGTCGTGAACGAGACCAGCACGCTGGTCAATGCGACGGGGAACTGGTGGGGCAGCACCACCGGGCCATCGGACTTCGGTCCTGGAGTCGGAGTCAAGGTCGGCAACAACGTGCTGTTCTCAGGATGGAGATCCGGGGTGGTTAGCACTTCCGACACCACCGGCCCCCGATTCACCTCCACTCCCGGCGGGACCGGATTCGTCGGTCTGGCTTACGTGTATGACGCCGACCGCCGCGCATCCGCCGTTGGCCAAGGGCCGTTCACCTGGTCCAAGGCCTATGGCCCGGCGGATTTCACGATTGACTCCACCACCGGGCAAATGTCCTGGGCGCCAGCTTCCCCCGGAGCCTACTTGATTGGCCTGCAAGTGAGCGATCCAACCGGCACCGACACCCAACTTTTCACCGTGCAGGTCGCACCCTCCGGCGACGTAACCGCACCACGCGTCTCCAGCTTCAACGTGCAAATGAGCACCCCCGCCGGCAGCGTGACGGCGAACCTGACAGTGGTCTTCAACAAGCCGGTGCTGGTCGGTGCGAATGACTTCGCCGTTCTGAACGCCGCCAACCAGACGCTCCCCATCAACAGCTACACCTACTCTGCAATCAGCAACAGCTTGCAGGTAATCGCGGCCAACCTCGCCCCCAGCCAGACCTTCCGGCTGATGCTGACGGACAGCATCACCGACCTTTCGTTCAACGCGCTGGACGGGGAGTTCAACGGATATGCTTTCGCGAGTGGCAACGGGATCGCGGGACAAAACTACGTGGCACCATTCACTACTTTTGGAACTGGCAGCGCGCCGTCGCCTAGTCTCGCCAGCGTGCGTCGTCCAGGGCCAGGCAGCTTTCAGTTCACTTTGACCGGGGAAGCCTGGCGCACTTACCGCATCGAAGCTTCAACGAACTTCCTGAACTGGGTTCCCATCGCCACCAACTCCAGCGCGAGCGGAGCGATTGATTTCACAGATGCAGGCGCAGATGCGCACAGTCGGCGGTTCTACCGCGTCGTCGTGCCCTGAACTGACTTATCCACAGCCCGGTGTCCTCCGAACCATTCGTCCACCAGCACGTTGACCAGGAGACCCGGGTCGGCGACACGCGGGTGGTCGGCGTGTATGGGGAGAAGTGGTTGAGGTTCACATAATCGCAGCTCCCATCTTGGCCGCCAACGCCAACGGTCTTCGTTACTGAACAAGCTGGCGTTCGCCGGCCTGTGGGCCTTGGGCCTCGCGCTGCATCCTCGCGCTCAGGGAGAATTGTTCGCTGCCTGCGAGATGGGCCGTAAGCGTTCGGTGAAGTGCCGTGGAGGATGGCACGGAACCTGACGAACGAGCGGGAGCAGATCAAGCGGCGGGCTGTTGGGCAGCGCGTCTGGCTTTGGCCCACGCCGAAGGCGTGAGGGATTTCAGTTCCGAGGTGATCGCCTTGGGCAGGCGCTCAAACACTGCTTGGAGATATTCGGCGGGGTTGATCCCGTGCCGGCGGCAACTGCCCAGCACCGAGTAGATCACAGCGCTGCGTTGCCCGGCGTCGGGGTGCCCTACGAACAAAAAGTTCTTCTTCCCGACCGCCGTGGGCCGAATGGCGTTCTCACACAGGTTGTTGTCGATCGCCAGCCGGCCATCGTCCACGTAGCGGGTCAACGGCTCCCACCGGGCCAGCGTGTAATCGATGGCCTGGCCCAGCAGGCTCTTGGGCAGCACGCGCCGGCGCACCACGGCCAATGCCCGGCGCAGGCGCGCAAGGATGGGCCGGCTTTGCCACGCACGCACGGCGGCGCGTAGTTGCGGTCCGGCGTGTTGGTCGCGCAGGTGTTTCTCCACGGCGTAAAGCTTGCCGATCTGGCCCACGAGCCACGCCGCCGACCGGCCTTCACCTAGGGCTTCATGAAAGCCGCGCCGCACATGCGCCCAGCAGCCCACCAAGATCAGCTCTTTGCCCCGTTCGCGGGCCAGGGATTCGTAAACTCCGTAACCATCCGTCTGGAGTTGGCCTTGGAACGCTTTAAGGAACTCACGCGGTCCTTCCCGCGACCGGCTGAGGTGCCACTCGAACACCACGTCGCCCTCGGGTTGGCTGTAGGTCCACAACCAGCCGGACTGGCTTTTGCCCTTCACATCCGGGTCCAGGTAACGGATCGGCGTTTCGTCGGCCTGCAAATAATCCCGCGCCACCAACGCCGCTTTCATCTCCCGGTAAATCGGCGCGAGCCAGTCCGCCGCCGCTGCCACCCAGCCGCACAAGGTCTGGCGCGAGAGGTTCACGCCGTGGCGTTCGCGGTAAATCTTCTCCTGCCGGTAGAGCGGCAGGTGGTCTTCGTATTTGCTGACGATCACCTGCGTGAGCAGCCCGGCACCCGGCAGGCCCTTCTCGATCAGGCGCGCGGGCAGCGGCGCGATGACGATGCGCTCGGCGTTGGCATACTTGGGCCGAATGTAGAGGCGCTTGATGAACTGCGCCGGTTTCCAGTCCAGTTCCTCGGTGACTTCCTCGCCCAGCTTGCGCCAGCCCGCAGGCTGTTGTTGCACTTCCTCGGGTTCGAGCACCACGCGCTCGGTGGCCAGATGGGCCGGCAGTGGTTGACGGGCGGGCCGGGCGGTGACTGCGGCGCGGGGCGCAACGGGTTTTTCCACGACGCCTGCCGGTGCGCTCAACGCCTCCAGCCCCGCCAGCAACAGTTCGAGTTGCTTGGGATCGAGGCTTTCGCTCTTCGTGCCGCCGAAGTAGCGCTTGATGAAACATTCGAGCTTCTGCCGCAGCAGTTGGTTCTCGGTTTTGAGCTCCGCCAGCGCGCCTTGCAACGAGGACACCAACTCGCGCAGCGTGCTGAGTTCGGTGGGGAGCGTGGCGGCCATCGGGCGTTGCAGCAAGAGACTCACGCGCCACGAACCCGTTCAAACGCGGCGAAGATTTTTTCCTGCGCGCCGCGCTTAGGCCTCCCGCTGATACCATGGCCGCAGTTGGGCCCCGCGCAAATCCACGCCGTCGGTCAGCAGCGCCAGCGCCTGCGGCGTCAACGCGAGCTTGGTCCGGTCCGGGGCCACGTCGTTGGGCCACGAAAAAGTTCCCTGCTCCAATCGTTTCGTCAGCAGCCACAAGCCCGTGCCGTCCCAGCAGAGGATTTTGAGGCGCGTGCGCCGCCGATTGCAGAACACGAAGAGCGCGCCACCCTTGGGGTCCTCCCCGAGCCGTTCGGTCACGGCGGCGTAAAGGCCGTTGAACCCCTTGCGCATGTCGCACGCCTCCAGCGCAACGAACACCTTCAGACTGCCGGAGAAACTCAGCATGGCTGGGCCAGCGCGTGGATCAAGGCCGCCACCAGCAGGCGTTGGGCAGTTGTCGTCGCAGGGCCTTTGGCCGCTTTCGGGCAAAGAGTTGAGTCCGCGCGCGCGAACCCTTAAGCTATTTCCAGTTCGCCACACTACCGCCCAAACCTTTGCCATCATGAGTGCCTTCGAGTCGGCAGCTGCCTCCCCGCCATCCGCCTGTCCCCTTTGCAGAACCATATTTGAAAGCGAAGCTTCCGGAGCACCGAGTGAAGGCAAACTGAAGTGCGCTGGTTGCGGCGCAATCATCCCATCGCGCTTCGCAATCCTTCGGGCAGCTGGATCCCAGCGGCCAGAGTCAGCAGCGATGAAGCCTGGGGTGCCATTGACTACAGACAATCGCTCTGCGGTCGTCTTGTTTGCAGTGGGTGCGGAGGGCGGCAGTTGGAGCCTTCTGGGCCGAAAGGACGGAATGGGGACACCCCAGTTCAGTTGTGCCGAATGTTCAGGTGGGATCGATGAGTCCTGGCCTGCGGTTCGAAGCGGCACAACGTGGACATACGACTGGCAAGAGGCGCTGGTGAACTTCGACAAGTATTGTTGGTGGATGCTTTATCCATTGCAGGTGCATCCTGAGTTCGCGAACTCGATTTGGCTGGCTTATCTGGAGAGGTTGATCGGCCAGCAGGCCGCTTCCAGGAACCCAACGGCTGGGCCTAGCTTTCATCGCTGGTGCGAACTGTTCCGACGGGAGCCATGGCGGGAGGCACCGCCAGAATGATTGCCGGCGACGCTCTTCGCCGTGGAAGCGTTCGCCCCGATGAGCCGCCGAATCAGAAGTGCTGTTGCAAGCCCACCTCGAAAAAGTGCCGGAGGACCGGCAATGCTGCCTGAACAATGCGGTCGTCGTTGGGTTCGCCCGGCACTTTCTCGCCGTGGAAGATGTTGCACCTCACCTGGTAAAGGACAGACTTGATGGTTGTGGGCTTGCAGTCCTCGAAAAGGACCACGATTCCCCGGCCGGCTTGGTCAGCAATCTTGGAGTCGGGTTGCCACTCCTGGACTTTGGCCATGTTGACCAAATAGTGATGCTTTCCCTTAGCCATGCTTGCGCGCAGCGCTTCAAGTCGTTCCCCAAAATCACCTTCGGCAGCGATTGCTTGTTCCAACTGGTTCTTGAATGCGGTTACGTAGGCGTTAAAGACCAAATCTTCGGAGTAGCGCTCCTTCAAGGAAATCTGAAATTGGCAGGGTGATTCGACATTCAGCTTAATGCCGTTCGGGGCAGTGATGATGCTGCCGCCGAGCGCTTCGGCTCCAACCCAGTTAACGTTGATCGGGTTTCGCAAGTCCGCCCGCATCTTGATGGCCTCAGCCTTGAGCAACCCGAGACAAAACGCATTGTAGGCGATCCACTCACTGATGAAGGCCGCGTAGAAATCTCCGTTCTCCTCCGCTTCGCGCGAACGCTGCCGCCAAGAATCAACGAGGCGCCGTTGTTTGTGGTCTGGATAATTTGGGTCGGTGCGCGCGTTGCTCATGATTTCGAAAGGGCCGGTTCAACCAGGGCCTTTGGTCAAGGCCCCCTCCACCTGCGTCCATGGGATTATCCGCCTGAGCGCCGCCACCTGGCTCGCCAACCGTGGGCCAGCAGCAAGGGCCGACTGGCTGGCCTCGACGAGGGTTTCATCCGGAAGCCCTGCGGCTTCTGCCAACCAAAGCAGCATCGGGGCGCACTGGATGTGGTTGTAGACAAACTTGGTATCGCGGTCCCATCGCTGCCGGCCGTAGTGACCGGGTCCGTCATAGTGATCCAGCCAACCCGTCCAGTGCTGCTTTTGAGTGCTATACCAAACGTCACCCTTCTTGAACCGGCTTCGCACTTCCTTCTGAAGGAGCTCAGCTCTCGATCCGGCTGGAGACAGCCTGGCGACGTGCAGGCGAAGTTCCGGTAATGTCATGGTGTGGTGTCTTCGGGCCACTCAGACGGATTCCCCACGAGCATTCAAGAGCAAATTGCAAACGTAAGGCTACAAAACACCCTGGGCTATTCCACTGCCATGGGACAGCCCTTGTCAGAGGCCGGGTGAGAAGCTGGGCGCATGAAAACCGAACTCCTCCTCGACCACGCCACCATCCTCGCCAACCAGGCCCGGCCCATCCATTTTGCCCTGCGCTTCACCGCTGACGAAGTCGCGGTTGCGGCGCGCCGGCCGGCGGCCTTCTGCGTCGTGCTCGACCGCAGCGGGTCCATGGAGGGGCGCCCGCTGGAGCACGCGCTGACCGCCACACGCACCGCCATAAAGAACCTGCGCAAGGAGGACCACTTCGCCTTCGTCGTGTTCGATGACGCGGCGCAGGTGGTGGTCCCGCTGGCGGTCGCCACAGCGAAGACCGCCTGGCGCAACGCGGTGAACGCCATCAAGGACGGCGGCGGCACCAACTTGACCGCTGGTTGGATGCTCGGCCGGGATGAGCTGGCCAAGGCCCCGGAGGGTTTCAGCCGCCGTTTGTTGCTGCTCACCGACGGCCAGTTGAACGTGGGCATCGTGGACCCGGTGCAGGTGCAGGGCATCGCAGCCTCCGGACTGGAGCGGCAGGGCGTCCGCACCTCGTGCCTCGGCTTTGGCGACGGCTACAACGAGACGCTGCTGGGCGCGCTGGCCAAGGCCACCAATGGAGATTTCCATGACGCAGACTCGCCGGAGAAGCTGCCGGCGATCTTCGCGCACGAGCTCGACGGCCTGCAGGCGCTGGCGGTGCAGAACCTCCGTGTGCGCCTCAAGCGGCTGGACTTCTGCGAGCAGATCTTCGGTTTGAACGACTATCCGTTCGTGACGCTGCCGGATGGGCGCACGGAGATTTCAATTGGGGATTTGGTGAGCGAGGAGGAGCGCGTGGCGGTCTTTGCGCTCGAAGTGCTGCCGCTGCCGTTGCTCAACGGGCAGCCGGTGGCGAGTCTCGAAGGGGAGGCGCTGCTAGACGTAGAGCTGGCCTGGGATGAGATCAGCGCAACGGGCATCGCGTCCAAGACCTGGTCGCAGATCGTGCGGGTGCAGGCCACGCAGAACCCGGCGGAGGTGAAGGCCAACGAGACGGTCCTCTCGTGGGTGGCGGTGCAGCGCGCGGCCAAAGCGGTCCGAGAGGCCTCGGCGCGTGCCGCAGCAGGCGACGAGGCGGGTGCGCGCCACCAGTTGAACGAGGAGATCAAGCTGATGGAGTCGGCCGGCGATGCACCCGTCGTGCGCGAGGCACTCGGCACCCTGCGCGAGGCGCAGGCGCAGCTCAACTCGGCGGAGAACTCCTCGCGCAAGGGCAAGCTCATGTTCTTCCTGAGCAGCGGCGTCTCGCGCCAAAGCTCGCGCCGGCGGCCCAGCGGGCCGACCGACACCACGGGCAACCCGACGTGAACCGCCCAAACCTATGTGGATTCTGACCACCGTCGGTTTTTTCAGCATCGTGCAGAAGCCCCGCCAGACGGGGTTGACAATTCGCGCGCGGGTCGCGGCAGACTTGGACCACCTGCGAACGACGTATCTTCCGACGCTGTCGGCGACGGTCATCGGCGCGGGGACGGACTATCCATATCGTGCCACCGTCGGACGAGAAGAGTTCGCGCTGGCGCTGGCGCAGATCGCGCGCGACATCACCTACGCGAATTTCAAGGGCGAGGTTGCGCGCCGGCAGGGTCACGAACGTGAACGGACCTACTCGAAAGTGTGGGGCGTGTTGCAGGAACTGGAGGACACGTCTTCGTGACCGAGGTTCAAGCAGCGACTTCCTTCGTCATCTTCGATCTGGAAACGACCGGGCTTTGCCCGCACGAGTGCGAGATCATCCAGATCGCGGCAACCCGCTTCCGCAACGGCGAGGTCGTGGCGGGCGATGAGTTTTTCAGCTATTGCCGCCCGGCTGGCCCCATCTCCCGCTTCATCTCGGACTACACCGGCATCACGGGCAAGGATGTCCGCGATGCGCCCCGCCCCATCGAAATCTTGGAGCGATTTTCCCGCTACGTTGGCGACTCGGTGATCATGGCCCACAATGGGCACCGCTTCGACACCAAGTTCCTGGAGGCCACCTGCCATCAGCACCAAGCGCAGCGGCGAACGGTCGAATCCATTGACACCATCGCGATTTCCCGGCGGCTCTTTGGCACCGCGGTCGGGACCGGCCATTCGCTGGACCGGGTCATGCAGCGACTCGGACTCAATGCCTCCCGTTACCAGCGCCACGATGCTCGTGGTGACATCCAAGCGTTGGGCGATGCGGTCCGAATCATGTGGCGACGGCTGGAACTGAATCAGCATGGCACCGGCATCCCCCGGCGTGAAACTGTCCTCCCCGCGCTCCGGCCGGATTAGTAGAACCTCGCAGGAGGTAATGGGGAACAGAAGCCCCCTTGCGGCCTCAGATCGAAACGCTTTCCCGCGCCAGCCACAAACGCACCGACTGGGCCGTTGCCGGCGAAACCGGCTGGTTGCACGCCCGCAGCAGTTGCTCGATCTCCCAGCCGCCGTCAGCCCCCAAGCGAAGCGACAGGGTTGCCCGTTCAGGCTTCAGCACGCGATAGACGAACACTTTGCCACCGACGACGCGCGAAGTGTAACCGCCGACGCAGTTGCGCTGCGCCCGGCCCTCCTCCAGCAACTGCCCGGCGTCGGTGAGGGGCACTATGTCTGCCGATCCCGGCACGGGCGGCTCAAGAAAGTTGCCGGCGCTGCGCATCACGTCCACGTGCTGTTGAAACTCCTCCGCCACCTCGTGGCTGCGCTGACGCAGATTGGCCAGGGTCTTCAGACTCGCGAGGCGAGGGCGTCGGCCCATGCGCTCCAGTTCGCGCACCATGTCCTCCACGAGCCGCACCGCCGAGGCTTGCAACCGTTCCTCCTCCGCCGTGGCGATCTCGTTGAGCACGGCAGGAGAAACCTGCGCCAGCAGGTTGGGCTGGTTCGCCAGTTCCAGCAGGCCGGTATTGATGGCGGGGACATGCGCCAGTCGCTGCGTCACCTCTGGGACGACCGACACCGCCCGCAGTGCCAGCACCCGCTCGACCGTCACGGTCTCGGGCCGAATCTTGCGCACGATGTTGACCCACGCCTGCGTGTCGGGAAACCCGAGCCACGCGAGCACCTCGCGCTGCGGACGGCGGGACAACTCGGCGGCCTGTATCCCGAGGTTCCCGAAGAGCGTCCGAAACTTGCCGAGGTTGGCCGCGCAGAAACCGAGGGCGGGATTCTGTTCGAGCAGGTCGGCGGCCGCCTCACGCTCCTGCACCATCCGCAGCACCGCCCACTGCCGGGCCGGAAAACGCTCCGCCGCCTGCGCCACTCGGAGTGGAATCGCTTGGCGGAATAGGCGGAAGGCGAGGTGCTTCTCGAGCAGCGGGTCCACCGACTGGCCGCGCACTCCGGCTGGCCCCGTTTCAATCGCGAGCGGATCAAGCTTGGGGCGGAGCAGACGGAACACGGGCACGAAGCGGCTCCATTTCGATTCGCCGTTGCGCCGGCGCGTCGCCTCCAGGAGCGGCCAGGTGCCCAGCCGCATCTCCTCCTGCACAGTGGTGATGCAAAGCTGCCCCTGGCTGAAGCGGAAGCCGGGGCGGCGCGCCGAGAGCGGAGAAGGACTCTTCATTCCTCTGCGCCGTCCGTCGGTTTGGTGCGAGTCCAAACAGCCCTGTTCGGCAAACGCAGCAAAGGACACCAGCACTTCGAGGCAAAGCTTTCACGAAGTGTTTGAAACCAGCGATCACATCCTAAAACGGGTAGCACGGTATCTGGTTGAAGTTTGTTCAGGCAATGGCGGCAATGGCTCGGCGCAACTCCGTTGCAAGTAATTCCCGGAGCGGCATCGAATCGGGATTGGGTTGGAACTTCGCCGAGGCGATCAGCCCACCGCCAACTTCCGGGTCTTCGAGGAGATTCCGAAAAAACGTCGGAACATCGACCTGCGGCATATGGTCCCTAAAAAAACTCTGCATCTCGGCAACGAAGAGGCCCATCCCTTCCGGCACAATCCGCCTGATTTCAGTTTCGGCCACATGATTCAGCCGGACAGGCGTCTCCAGGATTAAGGCGGGATTCAGATAAGCTGGATGGCCGAGTCCCACTCTAAATTTCGGATACTGGGTCAACTCCTCGAAGCGGCGGTGCTCGAAGAGGCTGTGGCTGTGCATCGCTTGATCCACAAGCACGGTGAAGTAGAGACACGTGAGGAATGGCGCACGAGACTTAGGCTCGATTCGAGGAAGTAGAGTGCATCCACCGGTCCAGTCGTGTCCCAATGCGACGATGCGTGCTTCCGGCGGAGGGAAGCCCCTGAGGAGGGACGCGAGGTCGGCCCGGAATTGATCGTGGTAGTAGTCTCTCAGGCACTTTTTCATATCGCTATTCTTATCCGGCAACGGCAGCGGGACTTAAGCTGCGACCATCAGGCCACAGGAGGGATTAGCCAGTGTCAATGCCCCTCCAGCTTCACCAAACCCCCGCCCACCGGGAAATGCACCCAGACCCCGGCGACGGCCATGCCACTTTCACGCAGCGCCTGGGCGTAGAGCGCGAGTTGGCCGGAGAACGTGAGGGCCTTGGCCGCCCATTGGTCGCGGCCGCCTTGGTAGGACTTGTGATCCAGCAGCACCCAGCCCTTTGGGGTTTCCAACAACAGGTCCATCACACCGCTGATGCGCTGGCCGTTGGGCAGCGGGAAGCTGAACGGCGTCTCCACCAACACACGCGTGGGTGAGAAGCGTTGGGCGAGATCGGCGCGGAACCGGTCCATCATCGCCACCACAGCGGCTGCATCCAACGACGACGCCAGACCGAAACCAGCCAACTGCTCGCGCACCTTGGCTTCACGGCCGGCCTTGTTCGGGTTGAGGAGTTCCGCTGCGAGGATGGCGTGGAGCGCGTCGCCGAGCGCCGCCTCATCCACCGTTCCGACCACCGGCAGGCGTGAGCCATACGAGATGGGTTCACTGGCGGTGATCTCAGGCATAGCTTCGGCGTGCGACGGGGAAAGAGTCGCCGGGACCCGGGGCGTGCGCGAGGAGGCGGTGGCCAGCCAGCGCAGCGGCGCGCCGGAAGCCTGCCGTGTGACTTGGGTTGGCAACAAGGTCTGGGTCCGGCATGGAATGCGTTGGCCGCTGGCGAACGTCACCTCATCCACCGCAGTGGACAGCGCCGTTGCGCCGAGCAAGTCCAACCACTTCAACTCCTGGCCGGGCAGTCGCACGAGGACCAGCAGGTCGCGCGCACGGGTCAGTCCCACGTAAAGCAAACGCAGCGCCTCGGCGCGCGATTGCACCGCGCGCTCCTGCGCCAACCGGCTCTGCTGAAGGTCGTCCAGCAGTGGAATGCCAGCTTCGTTGCTGCCAAACGGAGAGGCCCAGAAGCGCAGGGAGCGTCCGGCCAGCGGGTTCTCGAAGGAGACTTCCTGGCCCGCGTCCGGACTGACGCTCTGCACGTCAAACAGGTCTGCCAGTTCGGCCTCCTCCAAATCGGTGCAGAGGACGACCGGCCACTCCAGTCCCTTGGCCCCGTGGTAGGTGAGCACCTGGATGGCGCCCGGGCTCGGATCGCTCGCCTTGGCATCGGCCCCGTTCTCCTGCTGAATGGCGCACCAGTTGAGAAAGCCCGCCACCGTGGCCGGGTCGCGCCCCGAGCGACACTGGTCCTCGTAACGGCCCGCCATGCCGCGGAGCGCCTCGACGTTCGCGCGCCGTTGCGCGGCGCGTTCCGGAGAAGGCCCCCAGGCGGTGACCGTGGCCAGCACCTCGCCGGCAGCCAGCGCCAGATCGAGGGCCTCGGTTGGCGAGAGCCAGTGGGACTGCGCCCGCACCGCTTCGAGCCGCATGAGGCGTGCGTCGGCCTGCCGACCGTCCAGCCGCCACCGGTCCGCAGCACCAGGGTTCGCGGCCAAGAATTGCAGGCGTTCTGCCAGCCAGACCTCGGGTTCGTTGCACGTTCCCAGTGCCACGACCTCGGCGGCGGCGAGGCTGTCGTCCTTGTCCGCCACCCGGCGCAGGCAGGCCAGTGCGAGACTTCCTTCCGGAGTGGCCAGCAAGCCCGCCCCACCGAGGCTGACGGTGAAGCCGGCGGCACTCAACGCGGTGGCCATGTTCCGGGCGTGCTGATTTTTCCGGCACAGGACGGCGATGTCGCCGGGGGCAACGGGACGCGGCTGGCCCGACTGCCGGTCGAAGACGGCCCGGCCGGATTGTGTGTCGAGCAACTTGCGAATGCCGTCTGCGACGCACGCCGCGAGGTCATTGAGCTTCAGTTTCAGCTCGCCCTTGCCGTCCCTCTTGGCCACGCCACTGCGCAGGTCGAGGAATTCGAGAGCCGGCGCGCCGCCCGGGAACGATTTGCGATTGGCGGTGAGGGTGACGTCCTTGGGGCGCAGGCCGATGGAGTCCGCAAATGGCTTTTGGAAAAGCTCGTTGACCAGCGTCACCAGGTCAGGGACGGACCGGTAGGAGACACCGAGAACCTCGTCCGCTGCGCCCGCCTTGCGCAAGCCCGCCACGACCGCGTCGGTTAGGCGCGGGTCGGTGTTCCGGAAGCCGTAGATGGCCTGTTTGACATCGCCCACCCAGACCGAGCGGCGGGCCAGCTTCGCCCACTCCATGAAGAGCGCGAGCTGCAACGGGCTGGTGTCTTGGAACTCGTCCACGATGACCAGTTGCCAGCCTTCGCGGCACGCGGCGCGCGCGGTGTCGTTCTCCCGGAGCATGCGCAGAGAGAGATGTTCCAAGTCGGCGAAGTCGAGCACGCCCTGCTTCTGCTTGAGCTCCTGAAAGCAGCGCAGGGTGCCCTGCGCAAGCTGGAACAGACGGCGGGTGTAATCGCGAATGTCCGCGTGGAGCCGGGGATGTTCACCGAGTCGCCCAAGCAAGTCAGTGACCGGAGTGGCGAGCGCAGCCACCTTGTCGGCCGGGGCTGATTTGGCCAGCCGCACCCAGTCCAGCCAGGAGAGGTCCGCCTTCGCCAACTGCTTCTGGGCGCGCCGCAGGGCCTCCACATATTCGGCGGTGTTCTTTTTGGTGTTGCCGCTCTGCTCCAGCGCTGGCACGACGGTTTCGATGGCCTGCTGGAGCCGCTGGTCGAGGTCCTCGGTGGTGGCGCGGGGGAACAGGCTCAAGAACTCCTCCGCAGCGTGCGCGGCCATGGCCGGCAGTTGCTCGGCGGCGAAATCGTTGGAGCGGATCTCGTCGAGCAGCTTGCGCAACTGCCCGGGATACCAGAACTCCCGGGTGCGCGCCTCCAACTGTCCGAGCCGCAGGGCGACGCGTTGCAGCTCGCGGATTTCCTCCGGCGAGCTGGCCGCATCCACTGCCTGGGCGCGCAGGCGGGCCCCTTCCTCCTCGGCCAGCACCTCGACCGCGGGTGAGATGCCCGCCTCGAAGGCGAAGCGCCGCAGCAGTCGGGCGCACACGCTGTGGACAGTGCCGATGAGCGCCAGGTCGAGCTGCCCGGCCAGTGCGGCATGGCCGCCTTCGAGCAGGGCGCGTCGGATGCGCTCGCGCAGTTCCTGCGCCGCCTTCACCGTGTAGGTGGTGGCGATCAGTCCCGCCGGCGCACACGAGCCGTCCAGCAGCGCCGCCACGATCGTGTTCACGACGGCCGTGGTCTTGCCCGAGCCGGCCCCGGCCCCGATGAATTGAATGGGAAGTTTCATTGCTCCTCCTCCCAGCCGACGAGCGCGCCATAGGGAGAATACTCGCCGACGGCATCCGCCTTGGTGGGGATCCAGTTGGCCAGCGGTGGGGCCAGATCCGGCGGACCGGCCGTTCCGTCGGGGCTACCCGCGACCGTGCTCACCTCGATCAGGCCGCCATTCAGTTGCTGGCGGCGCCAGTCCCACATCGTGAGGAAGTCCTGCCAGCAGCTCGCCGGACCAGTCGCGCCGGTCTCGGACAAGATGCACGCTTCCCCGGCGATCAGGCCCGGCTCGTCCGTGAGCACCTTCTGGTTGTTGAGGATGAGGAACACACCCGGTGGAAAGGGCGGTGCGCCCGCGACGAGGAAGCCGTAGACCGCAAGCTGCAACGCCCGGTTCTGTTCAAGTTCGACCGTGCGCTTGTCGGCCCCGCCCAACTTGAGGTCCACGACGACCTGCCGGCCTTCCGCGTCGGTCACCAGCAAGTCCACCCGCCCGGTGAGCCAGATGGGCCGGCCATCGGCCGTGATCGTGCGGAACGTCCGGCGCTCTGGCTGCACGTCGGCCTGCACGCGGACCGCGCGCATCGCGCGCAGCACTTCAAGCAGGCGGCTCAGCGCGCGTTGCGCGGTCTCCTGTAGCCGCACGGATTCGCTCTGACGGCCCGGCAGCAGCAAGGTCGCTCCTTCCTCCGGCAGCAGGGCCGGCCACTGCGCGGCCAACCAGCGGGCGAGTTGCGCGTCGGTGGCGGTCGCCCACGCCAGCGTCGAGGTCGCGGCAAACATCCGTTCCGTGAGACGGTGGATGAGGTTGCCGAAGAGCCGGAAGTCCGGGATGACGCTCGCGCCCGCCAGCGGTCCGGCACGCAGCCGCGCCACGCGGTCCAGCACGTAGTCATGCGGGGTGAAGATGAAACTGCTCAGGCTCGTGTAGCTTTCGTATTCGCGCGCCGGGACGGGCACGGACGGCGGCAACTGCCACCAGCGCTTGGGTCGGGGGAGGCCCCGAGGTTCGAGCTTGGTCCAGTTGAGGGGCTTGGCCGGCGCGTCCGCCAATGCCTCGCGATCCAAGTCGCGGAAGAGCGGTTGGGCATTCCACTCCTTGGGCAGCGCGCGCAGGCGCGTGATAAGCGGATGTTCGCCGACCTTCTCGCCCGCGCGTTGCAGCGGTTGGAAGAGCACGAGTCGTCCGCGCGCCGCCAACAGTGGCCGCAGGGCCAGCCGGGCCTGCGTCTTGAGCAGCGCCTCCTCGGGCAGCAGCTCAACCCCCGCGCGGCGCAGGGTATCGCGTTCCGTGCCGGTCCACGGTGCGGTCGATGCCGCCGGTGCTTCGGTGGCATCCCACCAGAGCACCTCGTCCACGGGTTCGACGAAGGCACCCGCCGCGCGAACGGGGGCCACACCCAACTCGGCGGCCTGTGGCGCGCCAGCCCAACCGGTGGACTGGACGAGCCGCAGCAATCGCTCCACTTGCGCCCGGGTGAGCACGGCGCGCGTCCGGGTCAGGTCGCCCAGCTCGCTTGCTGCCGCGGCCAAGCCGCGGAACAGTGCCGCTTCGGGGCTGTCCGCCTCTTCTGAATTGGCGCGCCGACCCGCCCAGCGCGCCACCCGCGCGCACGCGTCGGCAATCGGCTCCCCCGGCGCGCCGGCGACCGGGTCGTGGCCTGCAATGGTGATCCAATCGTTCAGGTCGGTCTGTAGGCGCTCAAGGTTCTCCTTCAGGGCAGCGGGGTCCGTAGCGAATTGTTTCCGCACCGCCTGCCGCGCCGCCTCCAAGGCCTCCAGCCACGGCGCGCCGCCCACGCCGGGAGCCTCACGGAGCGCTTCGGCAAGCCGGTGTCGCAGCCAGCCCGTGACCGGGCATACCGGGTGCATGAGGAATTCGAGGAGGTGCTGCGGATCCAGCGGTCGCCAGAGCAGCCGCAGGGCGAGCGGCAGCACCTGCGGAATCGCCCGATGCACCGAGCGCGCGGCCACGCCCGCCACCGGTTCGTCGGTCCGGGCCAGCGCCGCGTCGAGCACGGGCAGGTCAGCCCCCTCGACGATGGCCACGTTCGCACCGGCGGCGCGCCGCCACTGGGCAGCGGCAAGCGCGAGCGTCTCGGTGGAATAGGCCCGGACCACATTGAGGGATCCGTCCCCGCGAAATGGCGGTGCTACGGCCACGCCCGAGACGAGGCGTTGGAACTTTCCCAAGTCGGTGTCCGGCGCGCCGAACGCAGGGGCGAGCGCGGCGTCCGCGTCGAGGAACTTGGCACCCAGCTTTTGCAAGAGCTGCCGCCAGCGGACCGGAAGGTCGTCGAGCGGATCGGTGACCGTCACGCGGTCGAAATGCGGCAAACGGTCGGCGAGTGCCGCCGCGATGGTGCGCAAACGGTCGCCCTCGCCGGCGCACAGCGCGGGGTCGAGCGTGGCTTCCACCGTCGCGAGCGTTGCCAGCCGGGGACTGAAACCTGCCGCTGTCTGCCCATCCCAGCCAGCGAGCACGAGTTCATCGCGCCACCGGAGCAGCGTCTCGGCGACGGCGTAGTCATCCTGCGCGAAGGAGGCGCTGTAGAACTGGGGGCCGGCAGCGGCCAGCACCGCCAGCGCATCGCGATAGCCGACGACGCGCCGTCCGTGGCTGGGCAACACTCCAACCAGTCCGAGTCGCAGCTCCAGCAGGCGCAGCAGTCCGACGGGACCGCATACGACCTCGTCGAAGTTGGGCCGCGGGTCTGCTGAAGCGAAGCCGTCGAGGCAGAGGCCAAAGGTGACGTTCATGCTGGGGTGCTTGGTGGGGAGAAGTTAGGGAGCGGCGTGCCGGTGGGCAACGGTCAATCCTCCCGGGCGACGAGCTTTTGGTAGTCCGCCTCTCCCTGTTCCAGCGCCTGTGCCGGGTTCATCCCGCGATAGACCACGTTCATCAGCGCCGGGAAGAACCCGTCCACCAGCAGGCAGGCGGAGTAGAACCAGGTGCCGATTTGGTCGGTGCCGGGCACCGCCAGCAGGTCCACGTCCCGACGCAGGCGCACCTCGCCGTCCTGCCAGTCCAGCAGGAAACGGTTCCCGGTGAGGTTCCAGTTCAGGCGGGTGAGGAACTCGGCGACAGCCGCCCGGCGTTCCGGTGGCACCAAGGTGGGGTGCATCGCCATCACGACCAACCCGTCCGCGCCCGGCGCGTGTTGAAACACCACGCTGCACTGGCAGTGGGTCAGGGTCATCGGCACCACGAGCGCCTCGCCGTCTCCGTGGGGGTGCGCATTGAGTTCGTGGGCGGTAAGAAACTCTTGGACTCGTTCGAGGATGGGGCTCATGGCGGTCTTTGGTTTTCTGTTCTGACCCCACTCTATCAGCACCCCTCTGCCAACGGCTGGCACAAGGGCCAGAAAAGTTGAACCAGACGGCGAAATTCTTCGACCGGTCAGGCTTCCATCCGGGCGACCCGGTAGGCCTCCAGCAGGGATTCGGCCGTCTTGCGCAGCGTTTCCCGCAGCCGCTCCGGCCGCTCGACGGTGGCGTGCGTGCCCCAGCTCAGAATCCAGCGCTCCACCTCGGCGAGGTTGTTCAGGCGCAAGTGCAGCCGCACGCCCCCGCCGGGCAGGTCGGTCAACTGCTGCGACCGGTGCCATTTGCGCTCACGGACCAGCTCCCCGGCCCACTTGTCGAAGTCCACCACCACCTCGAAGTCGTCGCCCGCCTGAAAGATGCCGAAGCTGCCCTTGAGGTAATCCTCGATGCGAAAGCCCTTGGGCAGCGTGAACTTGTCCTCCAGCAGGAGGACCCGCCGCATCCGCGTCATGGCGAAGTTGCGCATCGCCCCGCGTGCCGGGTCGTGGGCGACCAGATACCAGCGGTTTTCCACGCAGGCCAGGTGATAGGGATGCACGCGCCGGGTCTGCGCCTTGTCGGTGCCGAGGTTCTTGTAGAGAAACTGCACGGCACGCTGCTCCTGCAAGGCGCGGCTGAGAATCTGGAACGTCTCGAGGTCGGCCTCGTCCGGGGCGAACGGGTGGAAGGAGAGGGCCTGCTCCAGGTTGCCCAGCGACAGGGCGTGCTGGTCGTTGAGCTGGCCGGTCAGCTTGCGGAACGCCACCTGGAGGGGTTGCTCGAACGGGGTGCCGTGGTATTGGGCGATGGCTTTGTGAGCGACCAGCAGGGCGAAGACCTCGGCCTCGGTGACCGGCACGCTGGGGAACTTCTCGACGGCCTTGCTGTAGTAGTAGCCGTAACGGCGCGCGTCGTATTCGATGGGCAGGTCGAGGCGGAACTTCATGAAGTCCACGTCCCGCTTGATGGTGCGGGTGGAGACCTCGATGGCCTTGGCGAGTTGGGAGCAGTTGGGGTAGCGCCCCGCCTTGAGGGACTCGTGGATGCGCATCATGCGCTCGAAGGGCGGGCGGGAGTGGAGTTCGGCGGCGACCTGGGGCATGGCGGTGAGGTGCGAAGATTCTGCGCCCCGGTGACAGCGGTTGTCAAATGGGTGATGGCAGAATGCGAGGATGAATCTTCCATTGTTGGTGACACTTGGGAACGGACTGCAAACGCGGGCGACGAAACCTTGCCCTCCCGTTCCGAACCGATCACAATCCCGACCAACAGCACGAAGGATACCGAATGGGCATCCACTACCTACTACCGAAAATCCGTCAGCATCGAGCTATTTCCAATCAACCTCGTCAAATTCGACATGGGTTATCGGATGGGAGCAATGGACTTTCCGACCGAGGCGCACTTCCGAAACGATGTTCGTTCCGAAGCCGCCATGCGCGTGATGTCGCACTAAATTAACGCCAAGTTTCCATGCCCACGACCCGAGAACTTGCCGAGCGTCTCCTACGGACTGAGCCTGAGCATGAGGGTTGGTCACTCGTTGAATCACCCAACTCGGCCGAGGGCTATACCGAGTTGCGAAAATGGAGACGTGAATTGACGTATCAGGCGTGGAGAAATGACCGGAGCTTGCGAAAGCCGCAATTAGGGTTGGTGCTCCTCTGGCTGGAAAGCGAGGTTGTGCGACGGGATGGCGGCGACGGGATGGCGTGGGCGGTGTTGAGCAAGCTGGAGAAGGTGCCTTGGGATAAACGGGTGTATTGGGAACTCTTCAACAAAGCCGGACAGCCAACAGCCCTGCACCGGGATTTACTGGAGGAGGCCGCCAGGCACTTTTCCCTTCGCCACACCTTCGATGAGGCCGATGGACAGAACTGGTATCGTCTCATCTACCTCCAATTCGGTTTTACGCACGATGATGCAGTGCAACGGCTAGCGCCTTGGCTATCTGGCCAGACGCTTCCGATCAGCGTTCAGAAACTGCTCGAAGCCGGCGATTCGGGAGCGCAAGGGTTCCAACAGCTTTGGCGGTCGTTGCGGATGTTTCGGCTTGGGAACCTGCCCAGAACGACGCTAGAGACGCGGCTGAAGTCAAATCCGTGGGTCTTGCCCGAGTGGTGTGGCGACTTGATTAAAGCGGCCGAGAAAAGTAGCGCGCAGGTGATGGAGGTGGCGGACCTCGAAGCGGCTGAAGTCAGGTTCTTCACCACTCCTAGGCTCGGCTTGTCCGACCTTGGGGTGCCCCGTTTCACAACGAGCCTGTGCAACCTAAGCGATATTGGTCTGGGATCGGCCGATTATCAACTCAAGACTGGTGACAAAGTGCTCGCGCGACTAATGCGGCAGATCGACGGGAGCTACTTTAGTGATTCACCGGAGGCGATCACGCTGCCTGTTCAGCCTACGTTGGCCCTCTCCTTAGTGACTTCAGACGGTGGTGTTGTTGCCCATGATGAGGCTGTGCTTTGGGATCCGGTGGAGGAGATTTCGCTCTACTCGGGGCGAACCGGAGCGGTCATTCCGCTTGGCGAGCGTCTGCGAGCTGGGACCGAAGTGTTCGTCATTGCGGCCAGCGATGTTACATTGCGGCCCGAGCCTGCCGAGTCTTACGATCTCCCCCTCGGATACCGACTCCATCGAATCTCATCAGGATGGACGGGGCAGATTGATGCGCTGCTCGATGGCGATGTAGTCTGGGGCAGCTCTGTGGCGACAGGGACGATGTCAGGAAGTTCTCCCGAGGTTTCTGCGAGGTTCATCCAAGCGCTCGACCTAAGGGACCCTCAGTGGGCTGAAGCTTCTCCACCTTGGAGCATCCCAATTCGTTTTTTCTTTCCTTCAGGTTGGGCTTTTTCCCGCCTTCGCTGGCGCCGTGGGGACGGGCGGCATGTGGAACTAGACCAGATGCCTTCGAGCTTAACGCTCACTGAGAAGGATGCGGTGCGCCCCGTCGTGCTAAGAGTGCGGATTACAAACGGCAGCCAGCATCGCACTGATGTCCTCAAGGTGCCGGTGCCCTTCGTCGCGGTGTTAAAGTGGACCGAGGATGCAACTCCCCGACGCCATCCGCCTGGAAGCAATCTCTTGCTCGGCGAAGCCCGAAAACTGACGTGGAGTTTCTGTATGCCGAGTAGAGAGGGGCAGGTGAGCGATGCGAGAGAGTTCAGTTTCGCGGAGGGGCAAAGGCTGCTTGGTCGCCTCAAGGCTCGGCGTTCCAAACTTCCTGATCTCGCTGGCTACGGTTCGCGGCTGTGCATCGTGGATGACCCCTACCAATCTGCCCACACGGTTTTAACCGTCGCTGATTGCGTCCTTGATGGAGGGATTCTCGGGGCAGTCAGATGGAGCTTGGAAGACAACGGGTTTCGAATTCGGTCGAGTTTTACTGAGCTGGGGCCGGATCATCGTGTCCACGTCTGGTATTCGTTGGGGAAGGAGCGGTCTGTGGTGGCGGATATTCCCCATGACCAGCTCGTTCGGAGGGACGACGGCTGGTTCTGGGGAGGCGGTAAAGGTTATCACTTGCACGCTGTCGCACTCACTTTCCGGGGAGCCCGTCTTGGCGCGTGGTTTGATCATGCATCTTGGTCGATTGAGTTAGTGAAAACACCACCGACTTCTGTGGAGGCTGCAGCAGCCATGCTCCGCGCTTGGAAAGCTCCCGTCCTCAAAGAGGATGGCGACCATTTCCAAAGAATGATTGCTTGGCTCTCTGAAAACTATGTTCGGATTCTGCCGGTCTGGCTTGCGCAAGCTTCTCAGCAAGGTCCGGCCGGTAACATGATAGAAATGCCGCCCAGAAACGAGTCGTGGAACTCGACCCTCAACGACCTGATGACCGAGGCATTGCCGATGCCCGATGCCGAGGCTGCCGGGGAACTTGTGGGGAGATTGGTGCCCCACGCCAAAGGGTTTGATGCCCTAGGGAGTGCAATGTGGACCTTGACCGAGGCTTGCCCGATTCTCGCCGCGCAAGTAGTAAAGGTCTATCTTGAACAGTTCGTGCCCAATGCGCATCGGCAGGCGTTTCTGGCCCCGATGCTGGCGCACCGTGACCTGCAAGATACCGACGAGCGAGCCGAGGAGCTCGGCAAAAAGCACGGCAATCGGGACGGTTATTGGTTGAGGCAGACTGTGCCCAACCTGGCCGAGATCCGACTCCATCGGCAAAGTGCTGTTCTGCGGCCCTATCGACTCCTATCAAAAAGCAAAGAGTATCGCGATTACGCTTTGGGCCGCTGGCTCAGGGAAATTCACTGATCCCTTTCTAAATTTTTTACCGACACCATGAGTCACCTCAACACCATTGCCCTCCGCGATGCCCTGATCGGTCGCGTTACCGACTTCGCCCTCGATGACCATTTCGTGAGAGACGATACGCTCCGCGGGGCTTTGCGGAAAATCTGGTCGGGGCGCCCAGAGGTCGGCGGTCTCGGCAGCGACCTTTGGGTCGAGGGCGCGTTTCCTTCAACCGTCGCCGATGAAACGATGGGTGATCTCGTAAGCCAGGGCCTGATCCATGCGGGACTCGGCGCACAACTCGCCGCCACAGGTGTGTTTCCGACTACATTGAAACCCTACAAGCATCAGTTGGAGAGCATCAAAGCTGCCGTGAACCGCAGCTACCCCGAAGCCGGACGACCGGCCATCGTGGTCTCCGCAAGCACCGGCGCGGGTAAGACAGAAAGTTTCCTCATTCCGATGTTGAATGAGCTGTGGGACTCGCCTTGGCAGGCGGGACAGGGAATCAGTGCCCTGATCCTCTACCCGATGAACGCACTTGTGAACGACCAGGTGGGCCGCCTCGACAAGTGGCTCGCTGGGCAGGACCGCGTTAGCTTCTTCCATTTCACTAGCGAGATACCGGAGAACGCCAAGATAGCAGACAATCGGGGGCGTCCGCCATCGACCCCCGCACGGTTCCGAACCCGACAACAGGCTCGTGGACGGGAAGACCGCGATGGGAAGCCCATCCCGAACGGGAACGGCCCAAATCCAGACATCCTCGTGACCAACTACTCGATGTTGGAATACATGCTTTGCCGCCCCCAGGACGGGGTTTTTTTCGGCTCCAACCTGCAGGTGGTGATTCTCGACGAGGCGCACATTTACAGCGGCAATCTCGCCGCAGAGATCACTCTGCTGCTCCGAAGAGTCCTTATGCGATGCGGTCGCCGACCGGAGGAAGTGCTCTTCATCGCCACATCGGCCACCATAGGTGGGAGCGTTGAAGAGTTAAAACCCTTTGCGGCGAAACTTTTCAGCAAACCAGAAACCCTCGTGAGGGTGGTCGCGGGAAGACCCCATCGTCCCAACCTAGGGGTTGATCCGGAGCCACTTCCTTTGCCAGCGGCGATGGCCAGGGTTTTGAGCGGAGCTGCGTTCCCCGATGAAGACACTATAGTAGCGAGCGCGGAAAGACCCACCTTTCGATCTGCCACCGAATTCGCGTGGCAGCAATGGCGAACGATTCTCAAATCGCTCGGGCTACCGATCGACCCAAACGAAAACTGCCCCCGGCATGTAGCCCCGTTGCTCGCTTGTGCTCTGGCGCAGTCCGGCACCGTGGCTGCCTTGCAGGAGATTCTCTGGAACGACGGCAAGCCTGGCAGAACCCCGCTAAGGGAACTTGCCGGACGTCTGTTCGGAAATCAGGAAGACTACTCGATTGAAGCGACGCGGAGGCTGTTACAAATGGGTGCCATCGCGAGAACGGAAGTGGCCAGTCTGCCCTTGCTGCCCAACCGTATGCACTACCTGATGCGTGGGCCGGAGGGAATCCAGGTTGCGTTCGGTGGTGAAGCCGCGGACGCGATGGTTCCCATTGCTGAAAACCGCAGTGTCTTCAGCAGCGGCACCGACTTGGCCTTCCTTGGGCCAGGTGCCGTCCACCCGCTCACGGCGTTTCGCTGCAACGAGTCAGGTTGGTGGGGCGTGGCCGGTCGCCAGGCCAACGGCGTTCTGGAGCCGGTTCCTCCATCAACCGTGCTCTACGGAGATGAAAACGATCCTGAGGCCGACTCGGAAAATCCCGGTGCGCCACAGCCAAGCCCGATCCGCTTCTTCTCCCTGCACGCAGTCCAAGGACGTCCGGTCATTCATTTCGATCCGGCCACGGGAGCCTACGGTGGCGTCGGCCCCGTCACCCTGTGGGAGGTGGATGAATGTCCTCTCAGCGGGACGCCGCTTTCAACTGGCTCGGTAGGCTGGTTCGCAGCCCGAGCGAGGTTGCAACTCAGCGTTGTCGCCGAAACCGCCCTCGCCGCAATGCCGGAATATCCTGGGGACAACCGGGTCTGGAAACCGGCCCGGGGGCGGCGATTGCTCGTTTTCTCCGATAGCCGGGCCGAAGCCGCCCGACTGGGACCTCGGCTTACCCGGCAGCACGAGCTCCAGGTGTTCCGCGCAGCGGCGGTCGAACGCCTGAACAACGTGAACCTGGCGGGAACCGTGGAGGAATTGGCCGAGCTTCGCGAGGAGATTGAGGATCTTCGCTCCGAGTTGAAGTCAGCCAGTGCTGCACGACGACAAATTGTGGAACGTCGGCTGGCGCGGGCCGAGGACGACCTACGACAAATGGGGGAAGGAGGCTCCATTACCGACTGGGTCAGCGTCTTGAAGACTTCGGAAACTGTGCGGGAACTTTACGATGCCCAATCAGGAAAGAAGCACCGGCCCGGGGCTGCAAACGTGCATGACATCTGGGACGCCAATGCCAGAGAGATTCTCAACTCTCTTGCGGCCCTCCTTGGCCGAGAATTAGCGCGCCGTCCGGCATGGCCGAACCCTTCCTTGGAGACCCTCGGTCTTGTCGAAGTCACATATCCTGGAATCAGCAAGATTCCTGCGCCCAACGATCTGATCGGAATTCTCCCGGCTTCAGCAGCGACCAAACTTGAAGGGTGCTGGCCCGACTACCTCGCCTCCCTGCTTGACGCCGTTCGGAATCAGGGTGCGATCACCTTGGGAAGTGAAGAGGAGGATCGCGATTATCAATACGGAAACGGACTGCTAGGCAAGTCCGTCTCGGCGGACCAAGCCTATCGAAGGAGCATGTTGCCGCTCATCGGGGAGCACTTCGAGGGTCCGCAGGCTTCGCGGCGGAATGCGTTCACTCGAAATCTCTTGATTTCTATCGGAGTGGCTGAAGAGCAAGCCAGTGAGCTTGCCCGGACGCTCATGCGGGCGGCGTTTGATGCCTTGAGTCAGGCCGCTCAATCTGCCGGACATCCTTGGCTGAAGTTCATCCCGAACGCGCCAACCAATGGGGACAACATCGTTCCGGCGCTGCAAATCCGGTTCCATCACCTTGGATTACGCCGCCCGGCGACCCTGTATCGGTGCGAGATCACTGGGCAGGTCTGGCCCCGTAGCGTGGCGGGCTTTTACCCGGGCGCACCAACTGCGAGTCTGGTCAAGATATCTCCCGAAGCCGTGGATCAGGATGCCCGCCTCGGCCGCCGCCGGCGGGAACTCCTCGATTGGTCGGGATTCAAGATCGGGCTCTGGGCCGAGGAGCACAGTGCCCAGTTGGCACCAGAAGAGAACGCGCGACTCCAGGATCTGTTTCGCGAGGGCATGCGCAACATTCTCAGCAGCACAACCACGCTCGAACTCGGAATTGATATCGGCGGCCTTAGCGCAGTGCTGCTCGGCAATCTTCCCCCCGGCAAGGCCAACTACTTGCAACGTGCCGGTCGCGCCGGGCGGCGTGCCGATGGCACTTCGGCGGTGTTGGGTTTCGCCCGCCCTTCGACTTACGAACGCGAAGTCTTCCTCGATTTCCGGCGCTATCTCGAACGCGACCTGCGGAGACCGACCGTGTTCCTCGATCGTGCGCCGCTAGTGAGACGACATGCTCACGCGTGGCTGCTGGGCGAGTTTTTCCGAACGCATTTCTCCCAAAGCAACGCCACTGGTGCGATGGACGCTTACGGACGGATGGGTGCATTTTCGGGACAGCCCCTCCCAGTTTTGTGGAGAACAACCATGGCTGCCAAACCTCCGCTGCCTCCACCGGCTGCCAATCCGTTGTCAAACCAGTTTTCGAGTTACCTAGGTGACCTGCGACAGACGGCACCCCCCGAATATGTGGCGACGCTCCAGAGCCTGTGGACGGGTTGTCCCAAAGTGCAGGCTGGAGAGGCGGACTGGGCGGGCAATTTGTCATCGTTTCGGAATCAGTTCGAGCAATGCATCACGAATTGGCTGGCGCTTTACCAAGAGCTTTCAAGCGCATGGCATGCCGTTCCGGCAAGCGCTGGCGCAGCGGACAGTGCCGGTCACCTTCGATCCCAAGCCAACTCCATCTTTTTCCAGCTTCAGGCGCTTCATCGCCTGACGGTGATCGAGGCGTTGGCTGACGCGAGATTCCTGCCGCGCTACGGGTTCCCCATCGGATTGAGCCGACTACGGGTGCAGGTTTCGGACGGATCCAATCACACTCGTGAAGAGGATCAGTTCCGGCTGCAACGGGACGGCATGATGGCGATGCGGGAGTATGCCCCGGGATCACAGCTGTTGGTTGGCGGACAGATCGTCACTTCACGAGGGCTGCTCAAACATTGGACTGGGGCGGTCGTTAACAGTGAAGCGTGGGGCTTGCGCGGGAGGTTCAGGAAGTCCGGTGACGGCTATTTTGCATACAGCCTCACGGCCGATCCGCCTCAAGCACCGCCTTCCGTCGCTCCCGGTCAGCAGGTGCGCGAAGGCTTCTTCCTTTTCCCCAAACATGGCTTCACCACGGCCGGATGGGATCCACCGCGGTTTGGCAGCGATTTTGAGCGGGTCGGTAAACTGGCCATCTTTACGCTGGCTTTTGAGAACCCGGACGATTGCGACACGCCTCAACCCGGCTTCGGCGGACTGATGGGACTCGTGGTCACCTATCGCAATGGTGGTGAGCTATTTGTGATGAACTCAGGAGCTAACGAGATGGGGTTCGCGATTTGCCAGAAATGCGGTTGTGCCGAGAGTGAGTGGAGGCGGGGCGGGACCGGGCGGCTTGATCTTCCGAGAGGATTTGAATGGCACGCTCCGCTCAACGCAACCAGGGCCAGTGCCCGCTGTTGGGCCGACACCGAGGCACCGGTCTGGCGGCATCACCACCTCGCGGCGAAACAAGCGACTCATCTCCTTCGGCTCGATTTCGCGGGATTGGGACAGCCCCTCGACCGGGACCTCCTTTACACATTGGGGCAGGCGCTGCGGATTACCGCCGCCAAGGCCCTTGAACAGGACGAACGAGAGATCGGGCTCATCGATCCAGTGCCCGATTCTCAGTCGGGTCAATACCGGAGCGTCATCCTGTTCGACAGCCTCGCGGGCGGCTCAGGCCATCTTGCAGAGCTTTCTCACCCCGGCAATGCAGCTCAAGCACGTGAGTGGCTGGAGTTGACCAGACAACTGCTGACAATCGAGGGCGAGTTGCCGGCTCCGGTTCGCCATCGGGAGGCAGTTCGCCGCCTCCTGACCGCCGATTGTTACGATTCCAGGCTGGTTCCCGAGCGTGCGCTTGCTCTGCTGCAAGCCGTGCCCCGGGGAGGTCCAGGGGGACCGCACGCCCCGCCGGTTGTTCCCTCCATTCCTCCCGGCGCGTGGACGGTGCAACGACTCGGCGAGGAGATCCCGCCACCGCAATTCGATCTCTTTTGCGGACCGAATGAAGTCGCGGGACTAGCGGAGGGCACGCACGCCTTCGAATGGCGGGACACCGCCCCGGCGAATGGTGTGCCGGAATCCAACGCGATCGTCGTGGCTCGACTTCCGGGCGATCCAGGGGAGATCGTTTTTGGTAAATGGTTTTACACTCGAATGGGCAACCCTGATCGTCCCCATCGGATTCGTCTGAGACGCATTCAAAACCCAGTGTCTCGCGAATTGAGTGATGCCGAGTTCGCCCAGCTAAAAATCCTCGCCGTCAAGGCACCATAACGCACCAATTTCCGATCTCCCATTATGGCCAGACTGATTCCCCGGACGGACCCCTCCCAAATCGCCCTCGAACCTGAGCGCAAGGTGGCGGAGGCACTATGCAGCCAGCTTCCAAAAAACGCCGTGGTCTTCCACAGCTATCCATGGCTCAGACCGGAACGCGATCTGGATAGGCCGGGAAGCAGGCCGATCCTCCGCGAAGGGGAAGCTGATTTCGTCATTCTACATCCTCGCTACGGCATCCTTATTGTTGAAGTCAAAGGCGGACACCTCAGCTTCGACCCCGCCGCCCACCGGTGGGATCGAAAAGGTGCGACGCACAAGGTAAAAGACCCCTTCGAGCAGGCCTCGAAGAACCTTCGCGCCATAGAGAGTCAACTGAAGCAGCGCTCCTTTGGCGGTTATTCTGAGCTGCCCTTTTCGCGGGCAAGATGCGTTATTTTTCCCCACTGTGAGTATCAAGGCACGTTGCCGCCGGGTGCGGACAAAAGTCTGCTGTTTGGAGCCTCCGACCTCGGCAAGCTCGGCGAAAAAATCGAAGCGCTCTTCCGACTTCAGCCCTTCGTCCCGCCTTCCGAACTGAGCCAGAGCACGCTCGACGGGATCACCCGGGGACTAACCTCGACCTTTCAGTTGGTCCCGGCTCTCTGGAGCGAGCTTGAGGAGCAGGAGAAAAAGCTGTTTCGCTTCACCGAGACCCAGCTCAACCTGCTGACGTTCCTCCAGTCTCACGACCGTGCGACGATCCAGGGAGTTGCTGGTTCAGGGAAGACGGTGCTCGCTATCGCGAAAGCGCGGGCGTTTGCCGACGAGGGAAAGCGGGTTCTCTTTGTGTGCTTCAACGAGATGCTGGCGGAATGGCTCCGTTCGAAATTGCCGGACACCTACCGTGAATCTGTCACCATCCGGAACTATCACAAACTCTGTAGCGAGTGGGTCAAGGCAGCCGGCTTCGCCTGGCCTCAGGTGTTGGACGAAGGGGCGTTCTTCGCCAAGTCGGCCCCGGCGCTCCTCGAACAGGCTATCGACCTGCTTCCGGGGAGATGCTTCGACGCCGTTGTGGTGGATGAAGGGCAGGATTTCATGCCCGCTTGGTGGGACACGCTCGAACTGATCAACAAGCGGCCGACCGAGGGGCCTTTTTACATTTTCTTTGATCCGGAACAGCAGATCTTCCATCAGGCAGCCCCCTTCATGCCCGACTTGGGCAAGCCGTTTG
>SXGU01106794.1_pt1 | contig 27721 bp, 27 predicted proteins | sample 3174531 | NCBI WGS metagenome assembly SXGU01 (sample SAMN11356863, study PRJNA531348) | freshwater metagenome | isolation source: freshwater sample F1-140 | place: China: Fuxian Lake, Yuxi | collected 2017-12-25 | reverse complement strand
AGTATTAAGGCAACAATTGTAAGTTATTTTGGTGCTTGCTTGGGTGCTCTATTAGTAATCTACATTTATCCCAAAAGTCTTACACCGGAACAAATTGGATTAACAAGAGTTTTAATGGAATCTGCTTTAATTTTTTCCTCTTTTGCGCAAATTGGGATGAGCAGTACTGCATTAAAATTTTTCCCTTATTTTAAAGATCCAGTAAATAACGATAATGGTTTCGTCTTTTTTATTTTCTTCGTCCCTCTTTTTGGATTTATACTTTTTATTTTATTGTTCCAACTTTTTCAAAATGAAGTGGATTTAATTTTTGCTCAAAAATCAGAACTGTTCACAAAATATTTATTTTTTATAATCCCGCTTACCCTCTTTACAATTTATACAACTATATCAGAAACTTATGCATCTATTTTACAACGCATTGTTGTGCCAAAATTTATTAAAGAAGTATTAGTTCGGGTTCTCACATTAATAATTGTATTAGCATTTTACTATAACAAGATTTCTTTAGATCAATTTGTAATTTTATTTACAATAATCTATGGAATTGCTACAACTCTTAATCTGATTTATATTAATTCTATAAAAAAAATAAATTTCAAACCAAATCTGAAATTTTTACAGGGATCAATTAAAAAAGAACTGCTATGGTTTATGTTGTATATGATTGTTGTTGGAATTGGCTCATCAGTAGCAAGTCGAATTGATGTATTTATGTTGAGCAGCCAAGTAAGTTTATCAGGTGCAGGAATTTTTACAATTGCATTTTTCATTGCATCATTCATCGAAATGCCTTCACGTGCTATTTTCCAAATTATAACTCCATTCACTTCTGACGCACTTAAGAATAATGATATTCAATTTGTTGATTTAATTTATAAACGAACGTCGTTGAATCAATTTATTGTTGCTGGTTTATTGTTTTTATTAATTTGGATAAATGTAGAAAATATTTTTACCATTATGCCAAATGGTAAAATATATGAAACCGGCAAATATGTTATTTTTTTTATTGGCTTAGCTAAAGTCTTTGATGCTTTAACTGGAATAAATGGAATCATTTTGGGAAACTCAAAATATTTTTATTACACACTTTATTTTATTTTTTTTCTAGCAATTTTAACAATTATAAATAACTTATACTTTATTCCAATATGGGGAATTGTTGGCTCGGCGTTTGCAACTTTTATTTCTATAATTGCTTATAACCTAATTCTTGTAATTTTTGTTAAGTGGAAATTAGGAGTTCAACCGTTTACTAAAAATACGTTTATTGCACTCTTTATATTAGGATTAACATATAGTTTGTCATTAATAATTTCATCTTTCTCAAATCCAATTATTGATATAATAGTTAGATCATTAATAATATCAACTGTGTTTATTTTTCTAGTTTTTAGATTGAAGGTTTCTGAAGATATTAACAACACTTTAATTTCTTTATTCAATCGACTGAAAGTTAGATAATTATATATGCCTTACCGATTCGTAAAAATTACAAATTATTATAGATCTTTTTTAAATGAATATTACGATAGAAATTCGTTTATTAAAGAAAAGAGTTACAACGAACAACATCAACATCTGATGTCGCAATTATTTGGATGGTCTGATTTTTTTGTGAATCATCTCTCAAAAGTAAATGTAGAAGCATTTGAAATTGTTGCCAACGCTTCTCCACTGCAAAATACTTGGAAAAATGAATTTGGTGTTAAATCAATTGGATTCGATTTTCTATTTGATCAAATAAAATATTTACAACCAACTGTTCTGTTTTTTCAAGATAGCTTGTTTTGCCCAACTTGGTTGTTAAAAAAAATCCGCGCTGAAATCTCATCAGTTAAACTAATTGTTGGTTGGTGTTGTTCTCCTTATACAATTAAACATGAAACTAATTTTAATGAATATGATTTAATGTTTGTTTGCTCTCCAGGTTTCTATCAAGAATTTAAAAATAAAGGTTTTAATGTTTATCAAGTTTATCATGGATTTGAGGATTCTATATTAAGTAAACTGAAAATAAATAATCAAACAAAACAAAACGATTTTACATTTATTGGTTCGCTTATTCCGGGTGATGGATTTCATGAAGAGAGAGCTAAATTATTGAAAAATATTTACAACGCGAATATTAAACTTAATGCAAACGTAAGTTATCAATTGGATTCTCCAATTACATATTTACAAAAATCAATTGGATATATGAGCGCAAAACTACTTAACAATATTGGTTTAAATAATATTGTTGAATCAATTACTCCATTAAGAAAAATTTCGCAATTGCAATCCTTTCCAAAATGGTTATCCTTTCCAATTAAAATGAAAAATAGTTTTTCTACTTCTATTTATGGAAAAGAAATGTTTGAAATGATTTCTAAAAGTAAAATATGTTTTAATAACCACGGCGAAGTAGCTGGTAATTTTGCTTGTAATATCAGACTTTTTGAAACTACCGGAATGGGTTCAGTATTATTAACTGATCACAAAAATAATATGCAGGATCTTTTTGAGATAGACAATGAAGTCGTTACATATAAAAATAATGGCGAATGCGTTGATAAAGTTAAATGGTTGCTCGATAATCCCACTGAAACTGAAAAAATTGCAAAAAATGGACAAGCTAAAACATTAAAAACTCATCAATTAAAAGATCGGATTTTAAATATTCATGAAATTATTTCATCACATTTAAAATCTAAATGAGTCCAAACGATAATCGCAATTACGATTATACATACTCTGATTTTAAAGAACGCACTGAATATAATTTGATTGCGGAATTAGTACATAATAATTCAAACATAGTTGATCTTGGTTGTGGAAATGGTTCGTTAATTACAAAATTAATAAAAGAAAATAACTGCATAGCAAAAGGTGTTGAAATCTCTTCAAGTGCCGTAGAAGTTTGCAAACGGAATAAACTCGATGTTTTATACGGTAGAATTGACGAGGCACTTCCCTTTGCAGATAATGAATTTGATTACGCAATTTGCAATGTAACAATTCAAATGGTAATGTATCCGGAGGTTTTGCTCTCGGAGATGAAAAGGATTTCAAAATATCAAATTATATCATTTCCAAATTTTGGATTTTATAAAAATAGATTTGATTTACTTTTTAATGGAAGAATGCCACGTCCAACTTTATTTGGCTACAATTGGTTTAATACTGGACATATTCATCAACTTTCTAAAATAGATTTTGAAGAATTGATAAATAAAATTGGTGGAATGAGAATAAAGAACATAAAAATGCTAAAACCCAAAAATACTATTAAGTGGTTTTTTATTAAATTATTTCCAAATCTATTTCAAATTTTATTTATTTGCTTATTAGAAAAAGAATAATGAAGCTGTTTGATAAAATATTTTCTCTCCAAGAGTTGCAAAATAACCCTCCTGTTTTGGTTGATATTGGAGCATCTGGTAAAATCAACCCTAAATGGAAAGCAATTGCAAAATATTCTATTTGTCTTGCATTTGATGGCGATACAAGAGAATTTAATATTGATGTAAATGATAAATCTGGATTTCTAAAGAAATTTGTTTTTAACACTTTAGTTATAGATAAAGAGGCATCAACAACAAATTTTTATTTAACAGAAAATCCATACTGCTCGAGCACATTGAAACCAAATCATAATGCACTGAAAGATTGGGCATTTGCAGAAAAGTTTATTATCGAAAAAGAAATTACCCTAAACTCAACCTCATTATCAACTGCCCTTGCTAAAATAAATATAAATTATATTGATTGGTTTAAAAGCGATTCTCAAGGAATTGATTTGCGAATATTTAAAAGTATTAAAGCGAAAATAAATAATAATATTCTTGTAGCTGAGTTTGAACCGGGTTTTATTGATGCATATTTTGGTGAGGATAAACTGTATAATCTCCTTGAATTTATGGAGAGTTATGATTTTTGGCTTTCATCGGCAATTATTAAGGGCTCTTCGAGAATTACTCAAAACCAAATTGATAGTTTAACTAAATCAAAATTTTATCAAAAAATTATTTCTTTTTCGCAAAACATAAATCCTGGTTGGATTGAAATGACTTATTTCAATTCCTTTAATACAATTAATTCAAAAAGAGAATTATTACTTGGCTGGGTTTTTGCAACAATTCAAAAGCACCACGGATTTGCACATAAATTAGCAGAAATTGGTATTGAAAAATATTCAGATAATATTTTTATTGAAATGAAAAATCATTCTTCGTTTAAAATAAAATATATGTTTTTTAATAAATATTTATTGAATGCAATTTTAGTCAAAATTAATAATATTTTTTTATAGTAAATGAATTTCTGCACACTCTTCGATTCTAATTATTTAACTCGGGGTCTTGCGTTATATTATTCTTTAGAAAAAGAATGTTCTGATTTTCATATTTATATTTTTGCTTTTGATAATCGTACATTTTCAATATTAAATAATCTCAAACTGAAGAATGCAACAACTATATCACTTAAAGAATTTGAAGATGATGAACTGTTAAAAGTAAAACCTACTCGTTCTGTTGCAGAATACTGTTGGACAGCAACCTCATCAACAATTTTATTTGTTTTAAGTAAATTTAAAGTTGAAAGCTGTACATATATTGATTCCGATTTATTTTTCTATTCTTCGCCAAAACCAATTTTCGACGAAATGAACGGCGCATCTATTTTAATTACAGAGCATCGATACTCTAAAATTTACGATAAGTCGAAAAAAGCAGGAAAGTATTGTGTTCAGTTTATTACTTTTAAAAATGATGAAATCAGTTTAACTGCACTTAAATGGTGGCGCGAAAGATGCTTAGAGTGGTGTTTTAATAGAAGCGAAAATGGAAAATTTGGTGACCAAAAATATTTGGATGACTGGACAACAAGATTCAAAGATGTCCATATTCTTCAACATCTTGGCGGCGGAGTTGCTGCATGGAATGTTCAACAGTATAAAATAACAGAATCATCAAATAATTTAATCGTTAACAATTATGGTGTTAAAGCTCCACTTATTTTCTATCACTTTCATTATTTAAGATTTTTACAAAATAGTAAAATTGAACTTGGCAGAAGAAAACTTTCTAAAGAAGTTCTTAATTTACTTTATGCTCCTTATATTCATGAATTGGAAAAGTATAAAATAATAATTTCTCAAATCGATAATTCATTCGATCCAAATGGAACTTCAAGTACTATATTTTCATGGAAGTCACCAATAATTTATTTGTGGAGAAAATTGAGAGGCACATATAATATTTATCCACTTTCGTATTTTGATTAAATAATGGCAAAACTTATAACACTAACAACTTTTTCGGATAAACGTGGCAATCTAACTGTAATTGAAAAGCAACTTCCCTTTCCAATAAAAAGGGTTTTCTACATTTACGGTGTTGATGATTCCGTTCGCGGTGGTCATCGCCATCATAAAACAATTCAGGCTGCGGTTTGCATAAATGGCTCGTGTGTTGTTTCAAATAATGATGGAAAGAAAAAAGAATCTTTTAAACTTGACGATCCAAATAAATGTTTGATTCTAGAAAATAGTGATTGGCATACAATGTCAAATTTTTCTAAAGATGCAGTGTTGCTTGTTTTTGCTTCAGAATCATTTGATCCCACAGATTATATTTTTGAACCTTATCATGATTGAATACGAAAATTTACAAGCTTCGAATTCTTTATTCTTTGATGAATATTTAAATTCATTTAAAAAAGCGTTACAAAGTGGTTGGTTTATTTTAGGAAAAGGAGTTGAAAAATTTGAAACTGATTTCTCAAATTTTCTGGGAGCAAAATATTGTATTGGCGTAAATTCAGGGTTAGATGCATTGACACTTTCTTTAAAAGCACTTAATCTTCCAAATAATTCAGAAATTATTGTTCCCTCAAATACTTATATTGCAACAATTCTTTCGATACTACAATGTGGTTTCAAACCAGTGCTTGTTGAACCAAATATTCATACTTACAATATAGATCCAACCAAAATTGAAGAGGTTGTAACTTCTAAAACTAAAGCTATAATGGTTGTTCATTTATACGGAAAATCTTGTGAAATGGATCCTATTATTTCTATCACTAATAAAAATAATTTAGAAATTATTGAAGATTGCGCCCAATCTCATGGAGCTAAATATAAAAATAAACTTACCGGAACTTTTGGAATTGGTGCATTTAGTTTTTATCCAACAAAAAATCTTGGCGCTTTGGGTGATGGTGGAGCTATAGTTACAAACAACGAACAGATTGTAAAATCTGTTAAACGACTACGAAATTATGGATCTGATATTAAATATTACAATGAGGTTATCGGATTTAATTCGCGTTTGGATGAGATTCAAGCCAGATTTCTTTCTGTTAAATTGAAACATTTAAATGAAATTACAAATCATAAAAGAAAATTAGCTGCACTTTACAACGGAAATTTAAAATCCGATTTTATTAAACCTGTAATCGAAAATGATTATTTCGATGTTTACCACATTTACAATATCCGTCATCCAAAAAGAGATGAATTGCGTGAATATTTATTAAAAAAAGAAATTAAAACAGAAATTCATTATCCCGTACCACCACATAAACAAAAAGCAATGCAAGGTATTTTTGGTTCGCTAGATTTTCCTATTTCAACTGAAATCCACAATACTACTTTAAGTCTTCCTTTATCATTTTGTCATACTAAAAACGATATTTCAAAAGTTGTTGAAGTGTTAAATTCATTTTAATTTATTTAATAAATTTGCCAACTCTTTGGTAATTGTTAAACGAGAATATTTTTTTGAAGTTTTGATATCCGGCTTACATCTGTTTACAAGACTGAAAATATCTTTTTTAGAATAATTATACGGAAATAACTTTCCACTATTTCCTTCCATAATCATTCCATCCACTTCCGGATTATTATCACCAAAAGCAATAATCGGTTTTTCGGCTCGCAAATATTCATACAATTTACCCGGGACATGTCGCGGTTCCGATGCACATACAAGCAAGTAATCAGCATTTAACATTTCTTCGTGAATTTCTTTAAACGGAAGAAATCCCGCGTATTCTGTTACTTGAGTTAAATTTTCTTTTTCTATTTCCTTTTTAATTGCAGAACTTACAGTCCCAATAAATTTTAATCTTAAATCAATCCCCTTTTTTCTTTCTGCTGATATTGCTTTCCATAAATATTTTGGATTTTGATAATCAAAAATATTTCCAGCATGTAAAATTACAGAATATGATTTTCTTTTTTGTTTTAGATTCTTAAAGTCTTCTTCGTTGTATCCCCATGATAAAACAGAAGTTCTGTCATTGAGAAAATTGTACTTCTTTATGTAATCACTTTCAGAGGTTTTGGTTACAAAAATTGAATTTGTAGAATCAAGCAAAACTCTTCTTTCTAAATAATTATCCAACCATAAAGTAAGTTTTGATCTTTTAAAATTTTTGTAATATATAATATTAACCCACGGATCAATTAAAACTGGATAAAATGGGATTTTATATTTCTTGTAAATATAATGCCCAATTAAATGTGTGCTATGTGGAGGACCAATTGTAATCACTGAATCAATTTTATTTGATTCTAAATATTTGGAAATCATTTTAGTTGCAGAATAATACCAACCGACTCGTGCATCAGGAACAAATAAATTCATACGAATCCAAATTGCAATTCGGTGTCTGAGTGATTTATTTTCGGTTGAAATAACCTCGGAAGATGAAAGTGAATCATTTTTATTTTTTCCAATAAAACTTTTGTAAAAGGAAAATGGATCATTCGCTTTTGATCGAATTACTTCTACCCCTTCAGGAACAGTTTTCAAGAGTGAAAAATCTTTTGTAGAAAAATTCTCCTCATCAATAGTTAAAATAATTGGTTCCCATCCAAATTTTGGTAGATGTTTAGCAATTGCTAATGGCCAATGCGAGCTTGCGCTACCCGAGGGTGGCCAATAATATGTTATTAGAAGTACCTTCTTCATCTTGTTAATCTAAATAATTCTTATTATTTAGTATCGAATTATACAAAAATATCTTAGGAATATATGGACAAATTTATCATCAGAGGGAGTAAAAAGTTAAATGGAATCATTCCCATTGGTGGCGCTAAAAATGCTTCTCTTGCGTTAATGCCCGCAACTCTTTTGGCCAGTGGAAAATATGAACTTTTAAACACACCAAATTTGCGAGATGTAACTACCATGATAAAATTACTTTCGTCGATGGGTGTTTCCTTCGAACAAAAAGATTCGACATTACATGTAAATACATTTCGAGTAAACAAATTTGAAGCGCCATACGAACACGTTAAAAAAATGAGAGCGTCAATTTATGTTTTGGGTCCGCTTATTGCAAGATATGGTAATGCAAAAGTATCCCTGCCCGGTGGATGTGCCTGGGGACCACGTCCAGTGAATCTTCACATTGAAGCATTAAAAAAATTAGGTGCAAGTATTGAAGTCGAGCGTGGATATATTAACGCGAAAGCGAAACGATTGAAAGGTGCAAAAATTAATTTTGACATTTCAAGTGTTGGTGCAACGGGAAATACTTTGATGGCTGCGGTTCTTGCAAAAGGTTCTTCTAAAATTGAAAATGCTGCAATAGAACCGGAAATTACAAATTTAGTTGAAATGTTAATTTCTATGGGAGCAAAAATTAATGGAATTGGTACAACCATTTTGGAAGTTGAAGGTGTTGATGAACTTCATCCTATTTCAATTTCTACAATTCCAGATAGAATTGAGGCAGGAACAATGTTAATTGCAGGCGCGATGTGTGGTGGTAAAATTACAATTACAAATTGTGAACCTAAACATATTACTTCAGTACTTCTAAAACTTAAAGAAGCGGGAGCAAAAATAAAAATAAGTGGAAGTTCAGTTACAATTTCTGCTCCAAAAATAATTAAGTCTGTTGATGTTACAACTGAAGTTTATCCCGGCTTTCCGACTGATATGCAAGCGCAATGGATTTCACTTATGAGCGTTGCAAAAGGTATTTCAAAAATAACTGATACGGTTTATTATGATCGGTTCAGCCATGTTCCTGAACTGCAAAGACTTGGCGCAAATATTTCACTTTCGGAAAATATTGCAACAGTAAAAGGATCAAATAAATTAGCCGGTGCAAAAGTCATGTCGACTGATTTACGTGCTTCTGCCGCGTTAATTCTTGCAGGTTTGGCAGCAAAAGGTGAGACTGAAGTTCTTCGTGTATATCATCTCGATCGTGGTTACGAATCTATTGAAAAAAAATTACAAGCAGCCGGAGCAAATATAACACGTGCTTCTGCTGAAGAATTTTAATAAGTAGCAATAATCTTGTTTTTAATAGGGACTAAATAATGCCATTAAAAATTATTGTGATTTGTACAGGAAATAGCATTCGCAGTCAAATCGCACATGGATTTTTTGAATATTTTTTAAAAAATAATGCAGAAATATTTAGCGCGGGAACTAATCCATGTTTTGTTCATCCCAATGCAATTAAAGTTATGGCAGAATTAGGAATTGATATTTCAAAACACACAAGCGATAATATTAATAAATATTCTTCAATTCATTTTGATTTTATAATTACCGTTTGTGATTATGCAAAATTAGTCTGTCCTTATTTGCCCGGGACAGGAATAAGAATTCACCATGGATTTGAGGATCCATCAATATTGCGGAACTCAGATAAACATGTTTTGTCTAACTTCAGACGTGTGAGAGATGAAATTAAAAACTATTGTTTGAATTTTATTAAAGAAAATAATCTAACACTTCCGAATTAAATTAATAACTTTTTAATTCAGTCCAGGCTTTTTCCATTGTAGAAGTATATTCGCCTAAGTCAAGTACAAATTCATATTTTTTAATTAGTTCTTCATCAGGATAAATATTTTTATCATTTTTAATTTCATCATTTACCATTGGAAGCGCTGCGAGATTTGGCATCGAATAAGATATTACATTAATAATCCGAGCAGCAATATCCGGACGTAATAAATAGTTGATGAACTTTTCTGCATTCTCTTTATGCTTTGCTCCTTTTGGAATGCAAATGTTATCTGTAAATTTAATTGAGCCCTCTTTTGGAATTACAAATGCAATATTAGAATCTTGCTCCATAATTTGATATGAATCACCAACCCATTGTTGAATTATGGAAGCTTCTTTTGTAAGTAGAAAATCTTTTGACATATCTGATTCATATTTTTTTAAATATTTTTTCTGATCAATCAATAGTTTTTGCGCTTCTGCCAAATGAATTGGATCTGTATCATTAACAGAATAACCAAGTATTTTAAAAGCCATTGCATAAACTTCTCTCATATCATTAAGAAGCATTGTTTTATTTTTGTATTTAGCATTCCAAAATATTTTCCAACTATCAATTTCATCGGTTACTAAATCTGTTCGATATGCAATTCCTGTTAAACCTGAAGTATATGGAATAGAATATTTTTGTTCCGGGTCATATGTTGGATTAAGAAACAATTGATCAATATTTTTAAGATTTGTCAGACTTTTTATATTCAATTCCTCAAGTAATGAATTTTGAGCCATAATTGTAACCATATAATCGGATGGAAATATCACATCATAACCACCACTGCCAGCCTGAAGTTTGGCCAATAATTCTTCATTACTAGAGTAGGTATCGTAAATTATTTTTATTCCATATTCCTTTTCAAAATCAGTTAATACAGTTTCATCAATGTAGTCCGACCAATTATAGACATACAAAACATTTTCATTTTTCTTACTACATCCTATTATTAATAGAAATACAAATAAATATATTTTCATATTCACTCCTTTTTAATTTTAAGTTAATATTTTCTTTTCTTGCTTATTCAAAATAAAATACATTACTCCCAAAATAATTGTTGTAAATAGAACTAGTAAAGTTGAGATCGCATTAATTTCTGGTGTTATTCCAAATTTAATCATCGAGTATATTTTTAATGGGAGTGTTGTAGCTCCCGGACCTGAAGTAAAAAATGTAATTGTAAAATCTTCAATACTTAAAGTAAATGCTAATAATGCTCCGGCTAATATTCCTGTAGATATATTTGGAAAAGTAATTTTCCAAAATATTTGCCAAGGTGTTGCTCCTAAATCCATTCCTACTTCTTCGATTGTTGAATCAAAATTTTTAAGGTTATTTAGTACAACTAAAGTTACAAATGGAATTGAAAAAGTTATATGAGCAAGAATAATACTTGTTAATCCAAGTTCGAGCTTAATTAAATTATATAGCAAAAGTAATAATATCCCCAAAACAATTTCCGGAATGACAATTGGTACAAAAAGTAAATTTGTAAAAAGTGTTTTCGTTTTGAATACAAATCTTTTAATAACAAGAGCCGACATTGTTCCTAAAATAGTTGCAAAAATAGTACTAACAATTCCAATCAAAAGTGAATTTTTAATTGCTAACCACATCGAACTGTCATCAAAAAGTTTATAATACCACTGCAAACTCCATCCACCCCAAGTTGATGAAAATCTAGAATAATTAAATGAATAAATTATTAAAACAATTATTGGTGTGTATAAAAAAATAAATCCAACAATTGTTAAGAGTATAACGCTTTTCCCTCTTCCAAATTTTAAATCATTTTTTCTGCTCATTTATGATATAACTGAATTTAAACTTAATTTCGAGTATCGCAAATACAAATAAAGAGGAATCATAACAAAACCCATCATATAAACAGAAAGTGTTGAACCAAAAGGCCAATCTCGTACAACTATAAATTGATTCGTAATTATATTTCCAATCATAAATGAATCATTTCCACCTAATAAATCTGGAATTACAAATTGGCCAAGAGTTGGAATTAAAACAAATACTACTCCGGAAATTATTCCCGGCATTGACAATGGCAATGTTACATTAAAAAAAGTATAATATTTACTCGCACCAAGATCCGAAGAGGCTTCTAAAATAGATCTGTCAATTCTATCAATTGAGGCAACTATTGGAAGAACCATATAAGGTAATTCGCCGTAAAGTAAACCAATGTTGACAGAAATATAATTGTTCAACAAATCAAATGGCGTATCAATTACGCCGAGAGAAATTAAACTACTATTAATAAGTCCGTATGAACCTAAAATTGTATTCCATGAATAAACACGAATTAAAAAATTTGTCCAAAATGGAAGTAGAATCAAAAACATTAACACAACTTTTTTAAATCCATCTGTGAATGAAATATAATAGGCTATTGGATAACCGAGTAAAAAACAAAATATTGTTGTAGTAATTGAATAAAAAAAAGTTCGTATTGCAATTTTTAAATATATCGGATCTATTGCTCTTGCGTAGTTATCTAAATGGAAATTAATTTCATATCCGCCATAAGTTTGCTTTGAAGCAAAACTGATTGTGAATAATAAAATAAGTGGTAGAATAAAAAAAACAATTACCCAAAAGTAAGAAGGTAAAAGTAAATAATATTTACTTGAACGATATAAAAGATTATTCTGTGATGAGGTGTCCACTTTTTTTATCCCAACAAATAAAAACTTCTTCCCCTTCTTGAAATGGTTTTGAAACATTTTCCGAGGCAACATAGTTTTGCATACTTACTGCAACTCTAATATTTTCTAATACTGTAACCCAAAAAATTGACATATCACCATAAAAGATTTCATTTTTAATTATACCTTTTAAACCATTTTCATTTTTGTGCGGATTATTTCTTGAAAGTCGTATTTGTTCTGGGCGTAAAGATATTGTAAGATTTTTTCCCACTATATTATCTCCGCTCGCATCAAATTTTTCAAATACAAAATTATTTTCAGTTCTCAACATCAGAGAATTTTCAGTCTTAGTTTCAATAACGCATTTAAATAAATTTGTATTTCCAATAAAACTAGCGGTAAAAGTTGAAGAAGGTTTCAAATAAATTTCATCAGGCGTTCCCAAATGATCTATTGTACCATCTTTCATAACTGCAATTCGGTCTGCCATTGTAAGTGCTTCTTCCTGATTATGTGTTACAAAAATGAAGGTAATCCCTACTTTTTTTTGAAGGTTTGACAATTCAACTTGCATTTGATCGCGCAGTTTTTCATCCAAAGCACCAAGTGGTTCGTCCAATAAAAGTATCGATGGCTGATTTATTAATGCCCTTGCAAGCGCTACACGCTGCTGTTGGCCACCGGATAATTGATTTGGTAACGAATCGGATTTTCCTTCGAGCGAAACAAATTTTAACATTTCAGTTACTTGTTGCTTGATTTCATTTTCCTTCTTTTTTTTAATTCGCAACCCGAATGCAATATTATTAAATGCTGATAAATGTGGGAATAAAGCAAAATGTTGAAAAACTGTATTTATATTTCTTTGAAAAGGAGGAAGCTCAGTAATATCTTTTCCATTCAATTGAATTTTTCCTGAAGTTGGTTGTTCGAAGCCAGCAATTAAACGAAGAGTAGTAGTTTTTCCACATCCACTTGGACCAAGCAAACTAAAAAATTCACCTTCCTTAACAACCAAATTGAGATTGTTAACAGCTTTGAAGTTACCATATTTTTTTGAAAGTGAAATTAGTTCAAGCATAGACTTGATAAATTACATATTACTTTTTAGTATTTCTAACATTTCATTATGTAATAAATGACTCACCGCTTCTTATGTAAGTACAATTGCAACACCCAACAAATATGAATTATTTACCATTATGGTAGATAAAATAAGAATAATATTTACTTCTTCAATTATATAATATTGTTTAAAAGGGAAACATAGTTTATATTTTTCAATGGATATTTCGACTTACAAGAAATCTATTTTAGATGTAATTGATAATAACTTAAAATGGAAATCTAATTGGGAAGAATTTCAAACGGATAATTCTCTTTTATTGGATTCTGCTAAAACAGAAAATATTCTCGAACAATTACAAACCAGATTAAATAAAAGTTATCCTTTTTTTCATCCAAATTATATTGGACAAATGATTTCGCCACCACACCAAATTGCGAAGATTGCATATTTCATGGCGATGCAAATAAATCCAAATAATCATGCGCTCGATGGCGGACCGTCAACAACTGAATTAGAAAATGAGGTTATAGAAGAACTTGCTAAAATGTTTGGCTACAATATTTGGCTCGGACATTTAACTGCAAGTGGAACAATTGCAAATCTTGAAGCACTTTGGGTAGCAAGAGAAATTAATCCAAATAAAAAAATTGCTTTTTCTTCCGATAGTCATTACACACACAAAAGAATTTGCGAGTTAATTAGAACTCCTTTTGTTGAAATTCCAACTCATCCAAATGGAAAAATTGATTTAACAGAATTATCAAAAGAATTATCAAAAAATGAAATTGGTACATTAGTTGTAAATATCGGCACAACAGGATTAGGAGCAATTGATGACTTGCAACAAATTATTTTACTTACAAAAAAGTTTGGAGTTCGATTGCATGCCGACGCAGCTTACGGTGGATTTTTTACTTTACTTTCTAAAAAAAATCCATCTGTTGTAAATCCTGAAAGTTTTTTATTATTAAATCAATGCGATAGTATTGTAGTCGATCCTCATAAAAAGGGATTGCAACCGTACGGTTGCGGTTGTGTTATTTTTAAAGATCCTTCAGTTGGAAAATTTTATAAACATGATTCGCCATACACTTATTTTACATCGAAGGAATTACATCTTGGTGAAGTTACTTTAGAGTGTTCGAGAGCAGGCGCTTCTGCTGCAGCTTTTTGGGCAACTTTGAAAGCATTCCCACTTCTTCCGGATTCAGGATTGGGTTTAATTCTTTCTAAAACAATTGAATGCACTTTACATTGGAATAAACTGATTAACAATTCTGAATTTCTTCATCCTTTTATAAATCCCGAACTTGATATTGTTACTTATTTCCCCGCTACAAAAGAATTAAAAACTTCTACAATTTCTGATACTTCTGAAAAAATATTTAGTTTATTAATGAATAGGAAAGTTAAACCGATTTATTTAGCAAAGTATAAAGCAAGCTCACAAAAAATAAAATTAATTCATCCGGAAATTATTATTGATTCTAATGGAGTAACAATATTGCGAAGTGTTTTTATGAAACCCGAGCATAACAATTATATTCAACAACTATTTAACGAAATCTCTAAAGTCGCAAAAACTTTGAGCTAATTATTTAGCTAAAATCATTCTTTTAGTTATCGACTGACCACCTGTGTTTAAAGTGTAATAGTAAACTCCGCTAGAAATATTTCCCGAATTGAATATTGCAGAATGATTTCCAGCAGTTAAATTATTATTAACTAAAGTTTCTACTTCTTTTCCCAAAAGATCAAATATTTTCAGAGTTACAAATTCATTCTTCTTTAAAAAATAATTTATAGTTGTTTGCGGATTAAACGGATTTGGATAATTTTGAGATAAATTATGTTCAGTCGGTAAATATTTTACATCAGCAACACTAGTTGAAATTTTTGGAAGTTTAATTGTAATCGAAATTGTTGAATCGAGTTTTAAATTTAATAATTTATAAGAAATACTATATAGCGAATTTGGTGGTGTAATTTTAATAGTCGCAGTATCGTAAATCCCACCAATTCCAACTTTTCCTACTCCACTTGCAGTATATGTATTAGGATTGCCGAGTACTTCAACAATTGTATTTGGGATTGGCAACTGACTTGCAGAATCAATTATTGTAACATATGCTCTTGAAACTTTTACAGAACTCGGACTAAGTGTTCCAGAAAATTGAACTACATATAAACCAGTTGTCATATCAGAAATTAAAACTTTTCCTGAAGCAAAATATGGATATGCACCCCAAGTTCCTTCGTATTGCGCTGCTGATCCGGCATAAGTATCATAAAATCCAACCTCGACAGGAATTAATGGATCTTTCAAATCAACGATTCGTAAACCTTCTGTATAATATGCAACGTACGCGTAATCTCCTTTTACGTGTGCGTTATGAATTATTGCAGTTTTACTCGAGCGGAATTTTGCAGAAAGTTTTACATCTAAAATATTTGTTCTGTCAAAAACACGAAGAATATTTTCTGTTCCGATTTCGTCTGTTGTTAAAATATATTTTTTATCTGATGTAAGATCAACATTATGCGTGCCGGAACCTGGATAAGAAACTTTAGCAATTCGTTTCATATTAAATTTATCACGTGCATCAATAATATCAACTCCGCCACTTGAATAAATTGCAGCTCCATAAATTGTATCATTATAAATAGAAGAATCGTGAATGTATAATCCTTGATACATTCCAAGCGAAGTTGGATTTACAGGATTTGTGAGATCAAGTGCAATAACTCCACCAGTAAAGTTTGATGGACGACTTCGAGATCCATTTAAATAAAGTGTCTTCCCTTCAATTGAAATTGAATGCGAAGAGACAACTGTATCTTTTTGTAATGTAACTGAATTTGTAAATATTGGTAAAACTGTATTTACCAAAGTCGCAGAAGTTGGTAAGTTTTTCAGATCAATAATTTGTATTCCATAACCTGCTGCTGTTCTATTTTCGGTTACCACATAACAATAATCTTTATAAACTTTCATTTCTTTCCAGGAAGAATTTGGTCCCGGAATAAATGCTACTTCTACAATTGGTTGAACATTTATATCAATAATCGAAGTTCCATATTGATTCCCGATAATTGCGTATTCTTTTCCATTAGCCGCAGTATAACCGTAGCAACTTGCATAACTGCCGGAACGTGGATCTAATGTTCCGTATAAAGTTGTATTTAATGGCTCTGAAATTGTTTGGCTAATTAAAATTGAAATCGTTGAAATAAATAATAAAATTAGTTTGGGCATTTTTTCCTTATTTGAGTAAAATCATTTTTTCTGTTAGAGTCCTATCAACTCCAAATGTATGAAATTTTAGGGTGTAAAAATAGCTTCCGCTTGATAAATAATTTGCAGTAAACTTTGTAAAATGTAATCCCTCTTCCATTTCCTCATCAACAAGTGTAGCGATTTCTTTCCCGAGTATATTATAAATTTTTAATGTTACTTTACTTTTTAAAGGGATTTGGAATTTGATAATTGTTTCATTGTTAAATGGATTTGGATAATTTTGGAATAATTGAAATTCCGAAGGTGTTATTTTTCGATCGACACTGTTATATATAGAACCAGTAAAATATAATAATCCCCCTTTTCCATTTCCTAAAAACAATGAAGGAACCGTGTAGTTTTTATCGAGTTGAACAAATACCGGCGCAGAATTAAGTTTTATGCTTGAAGTATTTATTATAAAACTTGAAGTCGATAATTTTTCAAACGAAGGAGAATTAGAACTTCCTTTGTTGACAAAACAAAATACTTCTCCACCGGAATTTCCAGCTACCAAATAATTTCGATTGTCGAATTTTATAATTGCTGGTGTTGCGTCAAATCCGACATCAATTGAATCTGTAACACCGGTTGTAAGTTGAAACTTTGGAATTGATTTGGTTCCAATATTTTTGTAGAAAATTATTTTCCCTGCGCTGTTACCAATTAACAAATCCAACAAACTATCATTTGTAATATCTGCAAGAAGCGGCGCAGAATTACTTCCAACATCAAGTGTATCAAGTGTAAACGATTCAAGTGAGAAGGAAATATTATTTCCTAAAGAAGTATTTTTAAAAAATCGAATATTTCCGGAGTAATCTCCAACCAACAAATCATGTTTTCCGTCGTTGTTCAAATCTCCTGCAGTCGGAGTTACATAATACGAAGAAACTAAAGTTGCAATTACATTATCGTTGCCATTAAAATGTGGATTTGTATTATTTCCAATATTTGTGAAGAGTGTAATATTTCCACGATCTCCACCAACTAGCAAATCCTGATCTCCATCTCCCTCAATATCACAGAATGTCGGAAAACTTCTCGAACCAACATCAACCATCGGCAATAAACTATTCGAAGCAAGTTGATAATAGGGTAATTTGTTACTTCCGGTGTTTTTATAAAAAATAAATGAGTTTGTAGATTGTGTGAAAAATAATGACCCTACAATTAAGTCGATTTTTTTATCGCCATCGTAATCCAAATGCTGAGTCATATTAAATCCGGCAGTTTTAACTGGAGATTCTTTTGGATAAGTAGAATCCCGTAAAACCATTTTGGCTTGAGTTTTTGTGCCAATATTTTGTAAATAATATAAACTTGAGTTAAAAAAATCTCCCCAAAATAAATCAATTGTATTATTACTATCTGCGTCGAAAAATTCTAAAACACAGGAACCATGTTTTTGTTGATTAAATTTTTCTTTTTGTACGATTCCACCAATTCCCTGAATATTTAATTGTTGCCAATAATCTGTTACATAACGAAATTTAAATAGAACTGAAGTTCCGATATTTTCGTAAAATGTTACTTGTCCATTTGATGTGCCTGAAAATAAATCATAATCGCCATCTGCATCAATATCTGCAAAATCAGGAACAGCGTAAAATTCGCAGGAAACAAAATTGTTCGATGTATCTTTTATCCCATTTGAAATAAGTTGAAATATTGGATTTGTTTTTGAGCCAATATTTTTATTGAAAGTAATTCCTAAATTTAAATTATTACCAAAGCAATCTAAATCTCCATCTGCATCAATGTCAATAAATTTTATCCAATTTATAGTTTGAATTCCAAAATTTATATATGGAACTAATTTATAAATACCAACTCCTTCACACTTATAAAATTGAAACACTTCATCGCTATCAATAATAAATAAATCTAAATCCTGATCGCCATCGATATCAACAAATTGAAATCTCGGATTATCAATTCCACCTGCAAATGGATTTTGGTATAATCCGGATTTCCCTGTTACAGGAATCGCATCAGGTTTTAAAGTATATGCAAGTGGTATCTGGCTAAATAGATTAACAGCCGATATTATTATGAGAAATAAAAATTTCATTTGAAAATTTAACTGTATTTACTAAAACAACAAAGCCCTCAATTGAGGGCTTTTTGAATATTTATTTGTAAAATTTAATTTACCTAAAAAATAAATCCCGATTATCTTCAATTTCAGCATCTTCTTTTAATTTTTCTAACCAATCCGTAAGAACTCTTTGCTTTCGTTCGCCAAGAATTTGTTGCGCTAATGATTCTTTTTGAGAATTATATTTTGAAGAATCAAAACTTGAAACTGAAAGTAAGTTTAATAAATAGTAACCACGAACACCTGCCACTGGCGAAGATATTTTTCCGGCTGAAGCATTTTGAACTGTCGAAGTAAAATAATAATCTTGACCAATTGTTGGAACTGAACCGGCTAAATTAAATTCACCAGTTGTTTGAACTCGAACACGTGAATCCTTTTTTACAATCTTTGAAAGTGAATCGTTTGCCTTTAAATTTTTTGCAAAATTTTCAACTATAGATTTAAGTTTTGCAATTTTCTTTTTCTCTTTAATTTTTGGAACGAGACCATCTTTCACATCGTTAAATGGTTTTACATTTTCTTTTTCTGATTTTGAAATCATTACAACTGCATATCCATTTGCAACAAAATAAACATCACTAATTTCTTCTTCATCTTTACTAAATGCAAATCTGCTAATTGCTTCATTAAATCCAAGTCCGGGTACAAATCCACCTTTTTGGAATGGAGAAGTTTCTTCTACTTTTATATTTAGAGATTTCGCTGTCTCATCAAAATTTTCTTTTTTTGCGAGATAAATAAAATCGGCGGCACTTTGATACATATTATCTTTTGATTGCGACGAGGCTTGAATTGGAATTAAAATATCAGCTAGTTCAACTTCGCGATTATCTTTTCCTTCAACTTTTATAACGTGAATTCCGAATTCTGTTTTAACCGGTCCAATTATATCTCCCTTGTTAGCTTTGTACACAGCTTCTTCAAATGGCTTTACCATTCTCCCTTTTCCAAACCAACCTAACTCGCCCCCGGATGTTGATGCATTCGGTTCCTGCGAATATTTTTTTGCAAGCGAATTAAAGTTTTCACCTTTTCGTGCGCGTGAAAGTAATTCTTGTGCAAGTTTTAAATTTGCTTTTTCATCTCCAGTTAATAAGATATGACTTGCTTTTATAAAGGTTTCATTCCCTTTTCGATCTCGTAATATTTTTATTAAATGTACTCCGTCGATATCTAAAAATGGACCAACAACAGTTCCTGCTTTTTCACCGAAAACAAATTTTTCTTTAGTTGGCGTAATTGAACCGTGTCCATAAAAATTATATGTTGGTTCAGTTTCAGTAAAAGTTTTCTGAATTTCTTTAAAGTCAATTCCTGCATTAACTTGTTTTTTTACACTTTCTAAATTCGAAATAACTTCTTGTGTATCTTCTTTTGAAGGTTGAATATTAAAAAGTACATATTTTAAAGTTCGTGTTGCTTCGGTCTTAAAATCTTTTAGATTGGAAATATATAAATCCCTTAAATCATCGTCAGTATAATTTATTTCTTTATCATCTATAAATAAATTCGGATCGAAGAAAGCATATTCAACATTATAAAATGTATTTTGATCTTTGTACTTTGTTAAAACTTCTGATGGAGAAACACGAACAGAAGAACCAACTACGCTTTGAATTTTTTCAGCGAGTCGTTGTTGTTTCAACATTGTTTCAACTTCAACCCAAATTTGTTTATTTCGCGGATCGTTTAGCGCACTTTCGTAAGCCGATCTGTTAAATTGACCAAGTGAATCTTTAAATTGCTGAGTTAAAAATTGTGGTGGATTATCTCCTTTCACCCAATCAACAATTTCCTGATCGCTAACAATTATTCCCATCTCGTTAATTTCTCTATCGATAAGAGTTTGGTTTACAAAATTATTCCAAATCTGTTCACGAAATTGACGTGTTGAATTTTCATCTGGTTCTTTACCAGTTTGTTTTTTCTGATTATCAGAAAATTGACGAAGCTGTTCGGTGAATTCTTGATATTTTAATTCTTTCCCTTCAACTACACCAACAATATCGCGTTCTGAAGAAGACATACCTAAATAATCCATTCCCCATTCAAACACGATTGTTATAATAAATATAACAATCAAACCAAATAAAATTACGGACATACTGTCCCGCATACGATTCATAATGCCCATTGAATTACTACTCCTAAATTGATTAAATTTCTAAAAAAGTCAAAAAATATATGTGAAATATAGCATAAAAACAACGAAATATTATTTCGAAATGCTAATTTGTGCAGCTTGAAAAGTATTACTTAACAACATCGCAATCGTCATTGGACCAACTCCACCGGGAACCGGCGTTATCGCAGAAGCAATTTCCTTTACATTTTCAAAATCAACATCTCCAACGAGTAAAGATTCACTTCCATTTATAATTTTATTTATACCGACATCAATTACAACTACTCCATTTTTAACCATCGCTGCATTTATAAATTTCGGTTTGCCGATTGCTACAACTAAAATATCTGCTTCTTTCGTAAACTTTGAAATATCTTCCGTTCCGGAATGCACGATTGTTACAATTGCATTCCCATATTTTTTTTGTGATAAAAGATTTGCGACAGGTTTTCCAACAATATTACTTCTTCCGACAACAACAACATGTTTTCCGGAAGTAGAAATTTTGTAATACTTCAGTAATTCAAGTACGCCCAAAGCTGTGCAAGGAATAAAAGTTTTTTGTCCACTAACAAGTTTTCCGACATTTATTGGATTGAATCCATCAACATCTTTTTCCGGATTTACGGCTTGAAGAATTTTTTCTTCATTAATATGTGAAGGTAGCGGAAGCTGAACTAAAATTCCATGTACCGATGGATTATTATTATATTTTTCAATGTGTGCAAGTAATTCATTTTCAGAAATTGTTGTTTTAAATTTATCGAGCATAGAATAAAATCCAATTTCCTGACAAGATTTTACTTTGCTTCGTACATAATATTCCGAAGCAGGATTATTACCAACTAAAATACAAGCGAGTCCGGGAATAATATTATTTTCAGAATTAAGTTTTTTAGTCGCAATTGCAAGTTGCTCTTTAATTTCCGACGCTACTTTTTTTCCATCAATTATCATTGTGTTGTTGTAAAAGTTGGAAAAATAATTTGTTCAATTGATTTACATTTACCGGTTTCAATTTCAATTTGCAAAACTACTCCGCACAAATGAACATCATTAATAGCTGTCTCATATTTATGTGGCGTTTGTTTTAAAAATCTTTGAATTGCATTATCTTTTCTCATTCCAATAACAGAATCGTACGGACCGGTCATTCCTGCATCTGTAAGATAACCCAATCCTGTTGGTAATATTTTAGCATCAGCAGTTGGTGTGTGAGTATGAGTTCCGATTAATGCTGAAGCACGACCATCTAAATACCAACTCATTGCTATTTTTTCGGAAGTTGCTTCAGCGTGAAAATCTATAAAAATAATTTTTGTTTCTTCACTTATTTTTGAAATTGCAAAATCAATTGACTTAAATGGATCGTCAATTGGCTGCATAAAAGTTCTCCCTTGTGCGTTTATAACTCCAACTTTTATTTTATTTTTATTTTCAAAAACTCCAAAACCAAATCCACCATTTTCTTTTGGATAATTTATTGGTCTTAAAATATTTTTATTACTACTTAATACTTTTCTTGAATCCCATCTATCCCAAACATGATTCCCTGTTGTCAATACATCAACTCCCAACGCAAAAACTTTTTTAGAATCTTCTTCCGATAATCCTTTTCCATCTGCAAGATTTTCACCATTTGCGATGCAAAAATCAATTTTATGCTTTTCCAACAGTCCTTTTAGAAAAGTTGAAACAATATGAAAACCTGGATCTCCTATTATATCTCCGATGAAAAGTATATTAATATTTTTTGCAGAATTTGTCATTTACTATTTTCTAAATGGATTACTTAAGAGTGATTTAATTGTATCATCTTTTTCATTTTGGTATTCATCAAGTCCATATTCAATTGTATCGGTTTTCTTAACAGATTTATACGATCCAAAAACACGATCCCAAACTGAAAATATATTTGCAAAATTTGAATCGGTTTCAAATTGTTTTCTTGAATGATGAACTTTATGCATATCGGGAGAGACAATAAATATTTCCAAAAACTTATCAAACCATTTTGGTAATTTTAAATTTGAATGTTCAAATTGCGCATTCAATGCCGACAAAGATTGATAAACCATAACCATCCAAATTTCTGCACCAGCAATAAGAATTCCAATCAGCAAAAATAAAGCCCGTAAAATACTTTCTGCAGGATGAGCACGAAGTGCAGTTGTTACATCAACTTTTGTATCGATGTGATGAATCCTGTGTAATTTCCAGCCAATTGGAATAATATGCATCAACCGATGAACCCAATATGCACCAATCATATCCATAATCATTATCGCCAAAATTCCGTGCAACCAAATTGGAAGCGATAATAAATAAAGTAATCCCCATTTGTTTTCAACACTCCATTGCGCAGTTGTTAATAAAATTGTTGCAAACAATAGATTAACAATTACTGTGGTTAGTGTAAAAAATAAATTTGTAATTGAATGTTTTACTTTATTGTATTGAAATTGAAAAAGTGGAATTGCGCCTTCAAGCCCCCAACACAAAACTAATCCAATTGCCAAAATTAAAGTCCTGTGCGATGAAGAAATTGTTGTAAAATATTCAACCATTTCCCCAATATACAGAGTTTAGCTCTCTTTTTATAATTCCAGAGTTATTAATTCGAGGTCACTTAATACTAAAATTGTAAATCCAAATAGCAATGTTCCGTAAAGAATATATTCAATTGAAGAAAAATACTGCCATTTTGCTACACTAAATATTTTTACAAACATATTTGTTCCCTCATTCAATAAGTTAAAATATTGCGAAGAATTGAAAGTTGAATTCGAAATTCCGACAAGGTTAATGTTTTTAAGAGAAAAGTAAAATAAAATCGGTAGAGACAATATCAAGCCAATTGTAAATCTTATAAGAATCAACTCTCTGTACTTTTCTGATTTCTGTTTATCAAACCGTTTTAATATTTTTTTATAACTTTCTTCAGAAACCGAAATTGGTTTTAATTGCCGAAGATGTTTATCTATCGATGCCTCAGGTGCAAGTGAGTTTAAAATAAATGTAACTGAAGAATTAGAACTCGATTTAGCCGGCGCAAACAAAGTAACATATAAAGGTAATCCAAAAAAAATTAAACAAGATATTTCGGGTGCTTCGCAAATTATTAAAGTAGATTGATAAATTATATTTTATTTTAATTAAACCACTAACTTCTCTCTACTTTTAAGTATATATGGCTTATATAAATACTTTTATTTTTATCAATTACTGCCACCACTAATATAAACGAATTATTTTCGACTAAATAAACAGATAAAGTATTTTCATTGGAAAAGTAAATTTTTTCGCTTTTTAAAGTTACGAATCCTGTTTCAGAAGCCGTGCGCCACTGATAATAACCTGAATAATCATATTTATATTCAGCCCTCAATTTTAACTTTGCGTCCCCTGCTATATTCACTTTTAAGGAATAAGTCGAATCATCAATTACATCTGTTAAAGCAGTATCGGGAATGATTCTAAAATTTTTATGATTATAAAAAATACCCTCCGATTCCTTCTCTTCTTCTGCCGGAGGATTAATTTTATCACAACCATAATAAAGGATAAAATATAAAGCAATTATATATTTTAAAAATTTATTCAAATATAACTTTCGCAGAATAAATATTACTATTCTGATTTGGTAAATTAACCCAACTTACTTGCATAAAAATTGTTGCAGTATCTCCTTTTAGCGATGGCGAAATTGGCCCAACAATTCTTTTTGACCATAAATATTTCTCCGGATCTGTTGGTTTGTATTCATCGGCAGGTCGGTATAAATTCCCTTCAAAATATTCTTTAAAATAAATTCTAGTATCTTTCTGTACTACAGGCACTAGCAATCCTTCAAACTGATTTAAAATAATTGTATCCTGCCTAAATGGTAATGGATGGTTCCAATATGGATTTGTGTATAAACTTTGGAAGGGGTTATAAAGCGGAACAATAAATGCAACAGAATCCCCTAAAACCCAGTAAGTATCTGTATCAAATGTTGCAGAAATTATTGATAAATCATCTCGCCCGTCAATTAAATATTTCTTTGCCTCGCAATATAAATTAAATCGTGGATAATAAGGAGAAGTCCAACTTAATTTAATATGATAATAACCTGATGAATCTTGCGGATAATTAAAAACCATTTTTGCATCGCAGTTATTATCAATGCAATTTTCAGAATTATTTGAGTCTGCTAAAAAATCGCAACCAAGTATTGCAGTAGAAAATATTAATACAAAAATTATTTTAAAATTTACTTTGTAAAAATATTTTAGTTTTTTGTTTTCTCCCATTTGTTCATATTACTTTACAACAAAAATTTTATTTCGATTTTGTTTTGCAACAAAATATTATACTTTAATTAATTTTTTCTCAATGCAATCGTGTGACCGACATAATCTTTTAACATTTCAATAGTTGTGATATTTATTATTAATTTAATAAGTTATTTAAACTAATTTAATTTCATCAATACCTACGGACTTTTTTTTCAAATATTTCAACTACTGACGACAATTTGTAAATCGACCAAGTAAGTTTTTTAGTTAATTTTATATATCTCTTTATTTGTACATCACTCCAACTGTCGGTTCGCTCTAAATTGTTCGATTCGTCATTAAAATCCACAATTAATTTATTTAATTGAGTAATATCAACTAATGAAATTGAATAAGGGTCTTTTATATTTTCTTCGAAAAACAAAATCGCAGTTTCGTATTTTTCTAAATAGAGATCAATATTTTTATTTTCTTCTTTTTTCTTTTGTACTTGAGGAATAGATACAAAAGGAAATGAAAAGTTACTCGAGGATTTTTTTATTTCGTCTGGAATAGATTCAAATCCATTCTGAAATTTCAATATACCAATGCAAGCCACGATTATAATTCCCAATCTTTGTTTATTCATATATTTCTCCTATTTATTTTCCTACTCGTTTGGCTTTTCGGATCCGCCCCATTTTTTAAAGTGGTCTCTGGTCTCCACTTTTTAAAAAGTGTAACAATTTATTCTGCTTCACTCTCATCTTCATTCTCATCTGTATTAATGTCCCGTAAAATACGAAACCCAATATAGTCGTGTCTATAATTACGTTTGTTGTTGTTTCTATAATATATCGTGCAATTTTCATTGGTGTTGTTCCACGAGCCGCCACGAATATATCCATTCTCTCCTACCCATTCCCATGCATTTCCGCTCATATCATATATTCCTAACTCATTTGAATTTTTTGTTCCTACTTTTTGTGTCTTGCAATTATTTTCAAATATTATTTCATAACTCCAAATACCACTTAATTTTATATCCCCTGAATTTACCCAATACCATCCCACTTCATCCAAATCATTACTTCCACTATAGATATAACGATTACTCTCATTTCCTCCACTTGCTGCGTATTCCCACTCATCTTCTTCGGGTAATCTAATATCATCTCCAGTTTTATTACTTAACCATTCACAATATCTTTTTGCGTCTGCTAAAGTTAGATTTATAACAGGTCTATCTCCTCTTCCCCAACCTTCATCATACGGTTTTTTACTTCCAGTTGCATCGCAATATTCATCGTATTGGGTAAATGTTACTTCTGTTCCACTTATGTAAAAATCTCCTGTCGGGCCTCCTTCAACTAACACCCATTTTATTTCATCGCTGCTTTTCTTACTATGACCAAAAAATAAAAAAACAAAGAGTAATACTATTAACTTTATCATACTAACTCCATTATTAATATAAATCTTTTAGTTTTTGCATCTCTTTTTCAAAATCTTTTGTGGTCTTCTGCATCTCTTTTTCATAATCTTTCATTGCGTTACCAAAGTTTTTGTCTAAATTTTCCCCAATATTCCCAGATGATTTTGAAAGTGCACTTGCAAATTTTAATGAAATTGTAGAGTACCTATCTAATTGTTCAGGTGTCCAAGTTTCTGTCCCCTTTAATGTGTTCGCTTCACTTGCTAGTTCCATATTTAATTTATTCATTTCATTTAAATCCGCAAATGTTAATCCTGAGCTAGATTCAGATTTATTTGCCCAAACATTAACAACTTCTTCATACTTATCTAAGAATTTATCTACTTTTACATTGCCACTTTTTGAGCAACTAATAAATATAATTGCCAAAGAAAATATTATTATGTTTTTCATTTTTGTATTCCTTTTATTTAATTACATTTTTTCTAATACGACACTAGAGCAAGCGCTACATAAAATGCAATTATGGGAATCATTGTTTTAACAGATTGCATCCATTCGCATTTCCAAACAAACTTACCGCTTACTATATAACTAACTGAGGATATAATAGCTATTAATATTGTACCAATCGGAATGCCAATACCCATAATATTTAATAAAATCGGAAAACTTAAAATCATAATTAATATCGATGCAACCCAAAAAATTGCAAAGCTATTCCAATATCTAGCATTTTCAATTTTACCAATATATTTTGCAAATAGAAGTAATACTGCCGCACCAACAAAACTCACTGGGATCATTATCATTAAAACAAAAAATATTCCTATACCGCCGCCAATCATTGTGTTCATAATTTGTTCCTTTCTTTGTTTTTATTGTTTATTTACCATAAACTTTTTACATCGAACATGTCTTTCTTTTTCTCATTTTGTTTAGCTTCTGGTTTATTTTTAACAGGTGAAACTGCCTCCTGTTTTTT
>SXGU01296813.1_pt1 | contig 27735 bp, 19 predicted proteins | sample 3174531 | NCBI WGS metagenome assembly SXGU01 (sample SAMN11356863, study PRJNA531348) | freshwater metagenome | isolation source: freshwater sample F1-140 | place: China: Fuxian Lake, Yuxi | collected 2017-12-25 | reverse complement strand
GTGATGCCGACCCGTAATGCCCGCAACGGCCATCTTTTTACTACCTTCGGCGTGGTCAAAATCAGGAACAGTCAATACGAATTCGATACCGGCCCGCTCGATGAATCCTGCGGCTGTTATACCTGCCGGAATTATTCCAGAGCCTATTTGCGGCATCTGGATAAATGCAAGGAAATGCTGGGGTCAAGACTCAATACCATACATAATCTTTATTATTACCTGAGCCTGATGCAAGGCTTGCGCGACGCGATTGAAAGGCAAGAGCTGGATATTTTTGTCAAGCAATTTTATCAACAACGAGGAAAAGCCGTGCCGACTGTGGCATAATGGCGGACTTTTTTAAGTACGACGCTTTTTTAAATAATAATAACCCCCGAGGATAACCATGAGTTTTTTAATTTCCGATGCTGTAGCCGCCGCGGCTCCCGCCACTCAACAACCCGGTATTGAAGGTATGCTGTTTCCATTGGGCATACTGGTGTTTTTTTACTTTTTATTCTTGCGTCCTCAATCCAAACGCGCCAAAGAGAAAAAACAAATGATCGCCGCGATGACTAAAGGCTCCGAAGTGGTCACTTCCGGCGGTATTTTGGGTAAGGTCGTTGATCTGGATGATAATTTCGTGAAGCTGGAAATTTGCGACAATACCTTTATTCAAGTTCAGCGTCATAATATCGAGAGCATGATGCCTAAGGGAACTTACAAAGCGATCACTCGAAAAGTCGCTAAAGTTTAATACTGTGGGCGCGAATTGACTCGCGCAGTAGGTTAAAAAGCGCGAATTTGTCGCGCCCACAACGTCTCTACGACATAGTTGAATTGTTTGGAATAACACATGCAAAACCATTATCCACTTTGGAAAAATCTATTGGTTCTGATTGTCTTTGCGATCGGGATTATTTACGCGTTGCCGAATTTGTACGGCGACGATCCTTCGGTTCAGGTGTCATCGACCCATCCTGCAAAATTAACGCAGGATCAGGCCAATCAGGTCGAGGCGGCCATTAAAACCGCGAGTGTTAATATCAAAGCGTTTGAATTTAAAGACGGACTCATTTTAGCCCGGTTTAACAGCGCCGACGATCAGCTTAAAGTCGCGGATTTGCTCAGGGATAAAATGGGCGACGATTATAACGTTGCGTTAAATCTGGCGCCTACTACGCCGCCATGGCTAAGATCTTTGGGCGCGGACGCCATGTATCTGGGTCTGGATTTACGCGGCGGGGTGCATTTTCTGCTGGAAGTGGACATGGATGCCGCAGTTAAGCAAGCGGAAGACCGTTACAACGATGACGTGCGTTTGGCCTTAAGAAACGAAAAAATACGTTATCAATCGGTTTCCAAAGACAGTGGCTTCATTAAGGTTAAGCTGAACTCGGCTGATGATAAACCTACCTTGTTGACGCTGTTGGGTAAGGATTTTCGCAGTTTGGATATCACCGAGCCGAAAGAGCAGGATCAAGTCTGGTTGAAATTATCCGAAAAAGAAGTGCGCGACATTAAAAAATTCGCCGTCGCGCAAAATATGACGACTTTGCGTAATCGCGTTAATGAATTAGGCGTTGCCGAGCCGGTAATTCAGCAACAGGGCGAAAACCGAATCATGGTGCAATTACCCGGCGTACAAGACACCACGCGCGCCAAGGAAATTTTGGGCACCACGGCGACTCTGGAATATCGCTTGGTTGATGTGGAACACGATGTGCAAAAAGCGGTTGAAGGCCATGTTCCGGTCGGCAGTCGTTTATACACCGAGCGTAACGGTAATCCTATTTTGTTGGATCGTCGGGTGATCGTAACCGGCGATCAAATTGTCGATGCCTCTTCCGGCGTCGATCAGGACGGCAGACCCTCGGTGAACATTTCCCTGAACGGCGTCGGTGCGGCCAAAATGGGTAAACTAACCCAGGCTAACGTCGGCAAGCCAATGGCGGTGGTGTTCATCGAATATAAAGTTGAAACCAAAGTGGTGGACGGCCAAAAAGTCCGGCATAAAGAAAAAGTTGAAAAAGTCATTAATGTCGCGACTATTCAAGGTGTTTTCAGTCACCGCTTCCAAACTACCGGTTTAGACAGCCCTCAAGAAGCGCGTAATTTGTCGTTGTTGTTAAGAGCGGGCGCGTTGGCGGCTCCTGTTGACATCGTTGAAGAACGCACTGTGGGTCCCAGTTTAGGTCAGGACAATATCAACAAAGGCATGCTGTCTTTTGTGGTGGGTTTTGCTTTGGTTGTGCTGTTTATGGCGGTTTATTACCGGATCTTCGGCATGATCGCCAACTTTGCGCTGGCGTTTAACGTGGTGATTGTAGTGGCGATTTTGTCGATGTTGCAAGCCACCTTAACCTTGCCGGGTATTGCCGGTATTATCTTGACCGTGGGCATGTCGGTTGATGCTAACGTATTGATCTTCGAGCGGATTAAAGAAGAAATCAAAAATGGGCATACGCCGCAAAGCGCCATCTTTATCGGCTATGAGAAAGCCTTTGCGACTATTTTGGACTCGCACTTTACCAACCTTGTCGTGGCTGTGGTGTTGTTTGCTTACGGCACCGGTTCGGTAAAAGGTTTTGCGGTGACGCTGATTATCGGGATATTGTCTTCGATGTTTACCGCTATTGCCGGTACGCGGATGGTGATTAACTGGATATACGGTAACCGCAGGGTTGAGAAATTATCTATTTAGTAAAATGCCGGGTTGAGCAAATCCGGCCTACATGACTTTTACATAGAAGATTAAATATGTTTAAAAAAGATATAAATTTTATCGGTAACCGAAATATAGCGCTGATATTTTCCACGGTGCTGACGCTTATTTCGATAGGATCGCTGGCTGTACGCGGTTTGCAAATGGGTATCGACTTTACCGGCGGAACCTTGATTGAAGTGGGCTATCAAAAAACAGCCGATTTAAACGTGCTGCGCCATACCTTGGATGCCGAGGGTTTTAACGATGCCACGGTGCAGAATTTCGGTACCGCAAAAGACGTCCTGATTCGCCTGAAGCCGCAAGAAGGGGTCAGCAGCGTCGAGTTAAGCGCCAAGGTCCTTGAAGCGATTAACAAAAATAGCGCGGAACCGGCCAGTGTGCGACGCGTCGAATATGTCGGCCCTCAAGTCGGCGACGATCTGGCTGAAGACGGTTTTTTGGCGTTATTGTATTCCACGATCTGCATTTTGATTTATGTAGCTTGGCGTTTTGAATGGAAGTTCTCTGTCGGCGCGATCATCGCGACTTTGCATGATGTTATCGTTACGCTGGGATTGTTTTCGGTGTTAGGACTGGAGTTCGATCTGACGGTATTGGCCGCGGTTCTGGCGCTGATCGGCTATTCCCTGAACGATACCATCGTGGTCTATGACCGTATCCGTGAAAATTTTCGGGAACTAAGAAATAAATCGACTGAAGAAATCATGAATATTTCGGTCAATGTCACTTTGAGCCGTACCATCATGACCTCATTGACGGTACTGTTGGTGTTGGTTTCTTTGTTCTTTCTGGGCGGAGAAGTTATCCATAATTTTTCCGTCGTATTGTTATTCGGCGTCTTTTTCGGCACCTATTCCTCTATTTTTATCGCCAGTCCGGCGGCTTTACTGTTGGGCATCAGCGCTGAGGATTTAATGATCCCGGTAAAAGAAGGCGTAGAACTGGACGGTAGACCTTAACTTTCAGGTATTTTCAAAATACTGCGGTTGATCGGGTATAATCGGCCGCTTACAACTATTCATTCACAATTGGAGTTTTAAAACATGGCGATAGAACGCACTTTCTCAATCATTAAGCCTGACGCGGTAGCAAAAAATGTCATCGGCGAAATTTACAGCCGTTTCGAAAAAAACGATTTAAAAATCGTTGCCGCAAAAATGCTGCATCTGACCAAAGAGCAAGCAGAAGGTTTTTACGCGGAACACAGCGAGCGCGGTTTCTTTAATGATTTAGTTGCATTTATGATTTCAGGCCCGGTGATCATGCAAGTGCTGGAAGGTGAAAACGCGGTTCTTAAGCATCGCGAAATCATGGGCGCTACCAATCCTAAAGAAGCGGCAGCCGGAACTATCCGCGCCGATTTTGCCAGCAGCATTGATGAAAATGCCGTACACGGCTCGGATGCTGTTGAAACCGCTCAAAGGGAAATTGCTTACTTTTTCTCAGACAATGAAATCTGTGCAAGAACCCGTTAAAACAAAATCCATCAATTTGCTCGATTTCGACAGAAAAGGCCTCGCGGCCTTTTTTGTCGACTTAGGCGAGAAGCCTTTCCGGGCGACGCAATTGCTTAAATGGCTCTATCAGGAAGGCGTCGAAGACTTCGACCTGATGACTAATTTAAGCAAGCCGTTGCGCGCTTATTTGACTGAACACTGTTACATAGCAACGCCGGAAATCGTGCTTGAAAAAGTCGCATCCGACGGCACGTGTAAATGGGTAATGCAAACTCATTGCGGCAACCGGATTGAAACCGTGTTTATTCCCGAAGAGGGACGCGGCACTTTATGCGTTTCCTCGCAAATCGGCTGCGCATTGGCTTGCTCATTTTGTTCTACCGCTCAACAAGGTTTTAACCGCAACTTGAGTACGTCCGAGATTATCGGCCAGTTATTCGTTGCGCAAAAACGCTTGGGAGCTGACAACAAAATTACCAATGTGGTGATGATGGGCATGGGCGAACCGCTGCTTAAGTTCGACAAGGCGGTCGCGGCGATGAATTTGATGATGGACGACTTCACTTTCGGCCTGTCCAAGCGTCGGGTGACAGTGAGTACCTCAGGCGTGGTGCCGGCGATGTATCGCTTAAGCCAAGTTTGCGATGTCAGTCTTGCCGTGTCTTTGCATGCGGTGACCGATGAATTAAGGGATGAACTGGTTCCGATCAATAAAAAATATCCATTGAAGGAATTAATGGACGCGTGTCGGGATAACGCGAAAATAGCGCCGCGACGCACGGTTACTTTTGAATATGTGATGCTGGACGGCATTAACGACTCGGTACAGGATGCGCGGGGACTGATTAAGCTATTAAAAACAGTGCCGTCGAAAATCAATTTAATACCGTTTAACCCGTTTCCTAACTCGCCGTATCGCTGTTCAAGCAAAGCAGCGATTGAGCGCTTTAAAACGTTGTTGAACGATGCGGGTATAGTCACTACCGTCCGGAAAACGCGCGGCGAAGATATTGATGCCGCTTGCGGCCAGTTGGTAGGCCAAGTGCAGGATAAAAGCCGCAGGCACTTGAAGCTCCATCCGATAGGCTCCGAACGTGCCGCTTGATCGCGCCAAAACCATCAATCGATTTGCGCCGGCTTTGCTGGCGGCGGCTTTAGCTGCCTGTGCTTCAACAAGCACCCTCAAAAGCAATAACCCTGAAGATGTGCATTTGCAGTTGGGGGTGCGCTATCTCAGCATGAATAAGTTGGAACTGGCTAAGGAAAACCTGCTGCAGGCCATAAAGAATAATTCGGATAATGCACAGGCGCATAACGCTTTGGCTTTTTTATACGAAAAGCTATATCAGTACGGCAAAGCCAAAGAGCATTACGAGACGGCGTCGGATCTGGATCCCGATGATTTGGGCGTGAAGAATAATTTCGGACGCTTCCTTTGCGAGCATGGCGAACATGAAGACGGCATGGCGTTGTTGGACGAGGCGAGTTCGAATCCGTTAAACGATAGGCAATGGTTGGCTTTAACCAATGCCGGGCGTTGCCGGCTGAGCATGGGACAAAAACAACTCGCCGAGAATTATTTCAGACAAGCGCTGCAGCTCAATAATACTTACGCCCCGGCCTTATCGGAAATGCAAAAAATGTCTTATCAAGACGGCGACTTTTGGGCTGCAAAAGGTTTTTTGCAACGTTATCTGGGCGTTGCCGCGCATACCGCCGAAACCTTATGGTTTGCCGTGCTGACCGAGCGGGCGCTGGGTAACAAAGGGCTTGCCATGGAATATAAAAACTTATTGCAGGAACAATTTCCGTTTTCAACCGAAGCAAAAAAAATATCAGGGGTTAGCAATTTCTAACCCTTAAAAAACCTCTTTTAACTATGGCAAATAACATTCAAGCAATTCGCGGGATGCACGATGTGCTTCCCGAACAGACGCCGCTTTGGCAGTCTGCGGAACACTGCATCCGAGCCGTGCTCGGCTCCTACGGCTACAGCGAAATTCGCTTGCCGATTGTGGAAAAAACCGAACTGTTCAAACGCTCTATCGGCGAAGTGACCGACATCGTCGAAAAAAGAAATGTACACCTTCGAAGACCGCAACGGCGATTCCTTAACCTTGCGTCCCGAAGGTACGGCGGGCTGTCTTAGAGCCTGCCTGGAGCACGGTTTATTGCATAATCAGGTTCATCGTTTATGGTATTACGGCCCGATGTACCGGCATGAACGTCCGCAAAAAGGCCGTTATCGCCAGTTTTTTCAACTGGGCGTCGAAACCTACGGCATGGCGGGCCCTGATATTGATGCGGAATTAATCCTGATCATGGACCGGTTATGGAAAAAATTGGGCGTGCGCGATAAGGTTCGCTTACAGCTTAATTCCTTAGGCACGATTGCCGAACGTATGGTTTATCGGGAGAGTCTGGTCGGCTATTTTCAAACTCATCCCGAGCAATTGGATGAAGACAGTCTGCGCCGCCTGGAAACCAATCCGCTACGAATTCTGGATAGCAAAAATCCGGCGATGCAAGAGCTGGTCGCTAATGCGCCGGAATTAACCGATTACCTGGGCGAAGAAAGTCGTCGGCATTTTAACGCAATCACTACGATATTGGATGATCTGGGCATAGCTTATGAACTCAATTCACGCTTGGTGCGCGGCCTGGATTATTACAGCAAGACGGTGTTCGAATGGGTCACCGATGAGTTGGGTTCGCAAGGCACTGTCTGCGCGGGAGGACGTTATGACGGCTTGATAGAACAATTAGGCGGCAAACCGAATCATGCGGTCGGCTTTGCGATGGGCATGGAGCGCTTGTTGGCTTTAATGGAAACACTGGACAATGTGCCGGTGGCTAAACCGGTTGATGTGTACATGATCCGGGTGGGCGAAAGCGCTGAACAAGAAGGCATGCGCTTTGCCGAGACTATCAGGAACGAAGTTCCCGGTCTGAAACTGCAAGTGAATTGCGGCGGCGGCAGTTTTAAAAGCCAGTTTAAGAAAGCCGATAAAAGCGGCGCCGAATTTGCACTTATTTTGGGCGACGATGAAGTCAGTCGCGGCGAAGTCAGTGTCAAGCCGCTACGTAACAGTGAGCAAGAGCAGCAGAATATGTCTCAGCGGCAAGCGCTTGAGTTTTTGATAGAACACGGATGACATGGGTTTAAAAGGCGAAAGGCAAAAGACGAAGGGCAAAAATTGCTCCTTTCGCCTTTCGCCTTTCGCCTTTCGTCCTTCGCCTTTTTTTAAACATCAAACAAGAGAAAAACAAGTGGAAATGTACGATACCGAAGAAGAACAGGTTGAAGCCTTAAAAAGATGGTGGAAAGAAAACGCGACCGCTACCATTGTCGGCTTGGTGATGGGCATGGTCATTATTCTGGGCTGGAATTATTGGCAGGATCACAAAAAAGAGCAGGCGGCGCAAGCGTCGCTCACTTACGGTCAGCTGTTGAAAGCCTTGGATGAGAATAAAAAAGATTCCGCGGAAAAACTGGCCGAACGTGTGCAGCAGCAGTTTAAAGGCAGCGAATACGCCGCATTCAGTGGCTTATTGCAGGCGAAGCTAAAAACTGAGCAAGGCGATTTTGCCGCGGCAAAGCAGATTTTGAAGACGCTTGCGGCGGAATCGAATAAACAGCTGAGCAATATCGCCAAAATAAGACTGGTTCGTTTAATGCTGGCTACCGGCGAATACGAGCAAGGCTTGCAGGTCATTAACGAAGTGGATGCCAAGGAGGCGGCGAGCTTCTCAGCCAATTACGATGAATTGGTCGGCGATTTGTATGTTGCTTTGGATCGTTTGGATGAGGCCCGCACCTCGTATCAAAATGCTTTACGAAACGGGCAGCCGTCACCGTTGCTACAGTTCAAGATCGATGACTTGACTGCTCAAGAAAAGCTAGACACTGCAAAATAATGACTAACAATTCAACTTATAGTGGGCAGGCAACAGGCGAAAGACACCGGGCTAAAAATTTTTTCTCCTTGTCTTTGTTGCCTTGCGCCTTTTTCGCTATTGCTTTATTAAGCGGCTGCGCGGCTGTCGATACGGTTAGCGAGTCCGTTTCCGGAATTAAAGATTACTTTCTCGGCGGTGAAGATAACGCCGATCCGCCCAGCCTATTGGTTGAATATGCGCCCGAAGTGCAGCTTGATGTTATCTGGAAAGAATCGGTCGGTGTCGGCGCTGAAGAGCAATCGTTAAAATTGGTTCCGGTGATCGGCAGCGGAAAAATTATTGCGGCGGATCGGGAAGGCGTGGTGCAAGCCAGAAGCTTAACGACCGGTAAAATCATTTGGGAGACCGAAACCGACGTGCATTTTTCCGGCGGGCCGGGGCTAGGCGCGGGTACCGTGATTTTGGGTTCCAGCGATGCCGAAGTAGTCGCTTTGGATAGTGAAACCGGCGCCGTGCTATGGAAAAGCGCAGTCTCCAGCGAAGTGCTTTCGGAGCCGGTCGTTGCCGAGGGTATTGTGGTGGTGCGCACCACCGACGGCTCGGTGATTGCTTTAGACGAAAAGACCGGCGGCAAACGCTGGAATTACGAACGTAGCGTACCGGCTTTAAGTCTACGCGGAACCGGATCACCCTTAATTGTCGAGGGTAACGTGATCGGCGGCTACGACAATGGCAAATTAATGGCTTTACGTTTGGCTGACGGTAAGTTTGTTTGGGAGACCAGCATCGCCATTCCTAAAGGACGTTCCGAAATCGAACGGCTGGTCGATTTGGACGTCGATCCTATCGTCATTAACGGCGTGATTTATGTGGCCAGCTATCAGGGCGGCATAGCCGCTGTTTCGGAATTGGATGGCGATGTGTTGTGGCGTAACGAAACCATTTCGTCGCATTCGGGCTTGAGTAGCGATTTCCGGTATTTATACCTGGCCGATTCGCAAAGCCATGTTTGGCAGTTGGATCAGCGTAGCGGCGCCTCCTTGTGGCAGCAAAAAGATTTGCATCAAAGACGGTTGACCGCCCCGGCCGCTTATGAAAATTATGTCGTGGTCGGCGACCTTGAAGGCTATGTGCATTGGTTGTCGAGTACCGACGGCAGGCAGATGGGCCGAGTGCAAGTGACTGACAGCGCTATCGACGCCAAGCCTATCGTGGTCGATAATATCGTTTATGTATATGCCAAAGACGGCACGCTTGCCGCTTTAAAAGTCCGATAATAAAAATATTGATTTTAAAAGGAACACGGATGACACAGATTGGACGGATATAAACAACGAAAAACAAAGGGCGAAAAAACATCTTTTGCCCTTTGTCTTTCATCCTGTCCCTATAATTATTTTCAGTTTTATCCGTGTTTATCAATCAAATCCGTGTCATCCGTGTTCTCGGCAACTGCTCCTGCGTTGCTAAACCACAGGGATGTGGCGAATGCAGAAAACGCAGGAGCGGTTTTCTGCCTACCTTCTGCATCCATGCAGTCGTATTTTTCTAATTTCGAGTCGATATGTTACCTGTAATAGCCCTCGTCGGGCGTCCCAATGTGGGCAAGTCCACCTTATTCAATTATTTAACGCGCAGCCGCGACGCTCTGGTCGCGGATTTCTCCGGATTAACCCGTGACCGGCAATACGGTCGGGTGAAACTGGGCGATCGTCCCTGCCTGGTTGTCGATACCGGCGGTATCGCCGATGACGCCGAAGGCATAGAAAGTTTCGCCAGAAAACAGGTGCAAGTCGCGTTGGAAGAGGCGGATGTGGTGTTCTTCATGGTTGACGCGCGCGAAGGCCTAAGCACTTCCGATAAGGTCATTGCCGATACCCTGAGGAAACTGGAAAAACCGGTTATATTGGTCACCAACAAAATTGACGGCCTTGACGCCAGTGTTGCCGCATCGGATTTTTATTCGCTGGCCTTAGGCGAACCGATGCAGATCGCCGCCTCTCACGGCAGAGGCATACCCGAATTACTGGAAAAAGTGAATCAACTACTGCCGCCGGGTAAAGCTGACGTTGAAGACGCGCCGGGCGGAATCGGTATCGCCGTGGTCGGACGGCCTAATGTCGGTAAATCAACGCTGGTCAATCGCCTGTTGGGCGAAGAGCGGGTTATCGTATTCGATGAGCCGGGTACCACGCGCGACAGCATCTATATCCCTTTTGAACGCAACGGTAAAAAGTTCACGCTGATCGATACCGCCGGCATGCGCAGACGCTCCAAAATAGCCGAAACCATCGAAAAATTCAGCGTTATTAAATCGTTGCAGGCGATTGAAAAAGCCAACGTCGTCATTTACCTGATTGATGCACGGGAAGGCGTTACCGATCAGGATGCGCATTTATTGGGCTTGGTATTGGAGGCGGGACGCGCCCTAATCATCGGCCTGAATAAATGGGACGGCATCAGCGCCGACCAAAAGGCAACCATTCATCGGCAACTCGACGTCAAATTATCGTTTCTTGAGTTTGCCGAAAAACACCCGATTTCCGCATTGCATGGCAGCGGCGTCGGCAAAATGTTCGATGTCGTACAGCAGTTATATGCAGCGGCAATGCTCGATATGTCCACGCCGGTATTGACTAGAATCCTGAAAGAAGCCATTACCGCGCATCAACCGCCGATAGTGAATAGCCGCCGTATTAAGCTAAAATACGCGCATCAGGGCGGTCGAAATCCGCCGATTGTAGTGATTCACGGTGTGCAAACCGACTCGCTGCCGGAATCTTATAAGCGCTACTTGATGAACTATTACCGCGACAAAATGGGCTTGGTCGGAACGCCGATACGTTTGGTATTCAAATCGGCGGCCAACCCGTTTCACGGGCAAAAGAACAAACTGACCGAGTGGCAGGTAAAAAAGAAAGAGCGTTTGATGAAGCGGGTGAAGAGCAAGAAGAGGGATTAAGGCGAAAGCCTAGGTCAGCAGGCTGTTTATAGTTATAGATGCATCGTTGATTAAGCGACATTAATCCAGGCATCCGGAGTGCAGGCTTTGCCTGCTGGCAGGCAAAGCCTGCACTCCAATTTGCCTCGGCTTGAATGGGTAGCTGTCATGTTGCTCAATTAATTCAGTGCTCTATAACTTATTCTAACCTTTGAGCCGACGGTGCTTTGGTAAGCTCGCATAAGCGCTTGTTCACGACTCACTGTACCCACTCGTTCCCAAGCTTCCGCGCTCATCGTTATAGGAGCTTGGGAGCGCATGAAAAGCATGCATGAAAAGCATGGACGTAAGGCCCGCTTCAAACTGCCCAACTGATTAAGTAAGCGATTGTTATTAAATTAATAGAATAGGAAACAAGCATGGCTACAATCACCTTCCAAGGTAAACCTTTAAACACTTGCGGCGAATTACCGGCAGTCGGCAGCGACGCACCGGCATTTTCCTTAGCCAGTCGCCAGTTAGTGGATGTCACTTTGGCAACCTATGCCGGTAAAAGAAAAGTGCTGAATATCGTACCCAGCCTGGATACGCCGACATGCGCAGCGTCAACGCGCAAATTCAACCAAAAAGCCTCGCATCTGGACAATACCGTGGTCTTGGCCGTCTCCGCCGACTTGCCTTTTGCGCAAAGCCGTTTTTGCGAATCGGAAGGCTTAAAAGATGTCATCCCGCTGTCAACCTTCCGTTCGGACTTCGCTAAAGATTACGGCGTTAACATCGTCGATACTTTTCTGGCCGGCCTGACCGCCCGCGCCATCGTCGTTATCGATGAGCATGACAAGGTGATCTATACCCAGTTGGTCGGTGAAATCGCCGATGAACCGGATTATGAAAGCGCTTTGGCGGTATTGTAAAACGGCTTTATTACCACTCATGCGGAATTTTCCTATCAGGACAAACGGCCAATAAAAAAGGCTGTTCATCCTAATGATGGACAGCCTTCAAGAAAAGCCGATGTTTTAATTGAATTTACTAAAGCATAGTTAAAGCGTCAAAGGCGCCCTACTTTTTTGATGAAGCCGCGTCTTTAGCCTTAACTTTTTTAGTTTTCTCTTTACCGCTCTTATCTTTTTCTTTACCGCTTGCTTTGCCGCTTTTCTCTTTTTCCGTACTGGCCTTTTTCGAAGACGCTTTATCCTTGGACTTTTTAGCGACCGGCTCAGGTTGAAGCAAAGCCAGTAATTCTTTCAGATTTTGCTGGGCATCCAAATAGCCGGGTTGAATTCTTAAGGCTTGTTCCAAGCTGGCTTGAGCACCGGCCATGTCACCCATCGCGCGTTGCAGATTACTCAGATTATTATAAACCTCAGCCAAGTCAGGATTGATTTGTAGCGCTTGCTGATAAGCGGCAATCGCTTCCTGACCACGATCCAAGTTTTTAAGAGCCACGCCCAAGTTGCAAAATGCGGGCGCATACTTCGGATCGAGACTAATGGCCCGACGGTGGAAGGTAACGGCTTTTTCAAGCTCGCCTTTTTGCTGAAACAGCATGCCCAACGTATTGTGGTATTCAGCCACTTCCGGCTGCATGATGATAGCTTGCTGGATATACGGCACTGCCGCCTGGAGATCGCCCAATTGTCTTAACACATTGCCTAATCCGTGCTGAGCGCGGTCGCTGTCCGGATTAAGTTGCAGCGCGGCTTTATAAGCTTTAACAGCTTCGCCCAACTGTCCATTCGCCTGATTTTTTTGCGCATGTTTTAACAATTGCTCTAATGGGGAAGCGGCCACCAGCGCATTGGTTAGGTTGATAATCCGTATTTTTAAAGGTTCACTGGGATAAAGACCGAAAGCTTGCTTGTAACAAGCCAAGGCTTGATCGAGCTGCCCCAAATGTTGCTGGGCAATGCCGATCTGGGCAAGTATTTCAGCTTGGGTGCTTTTGCCTAGCGATGCCTGCTTTTCAGGAGTGGATTGAACGGACGCCCAAATAGTTTGCAGCATCTGCAAAGCTTTTGCATTTTCGCCAATATGATTGTAAACCATGGCAAGGCCCATTTGCGCGGCCCCGTTGTCCGGCTTAAGCCGCAACGCTTCATTATACAATTCGGCCGCATTACCGAAATCCAAAGCTTGCAATTTAGCGGCAGCTTGTTGAACTAAAGTTTCAAAGGAATTTTTCATTGTGTTATCTTCTATTGTTCACGCAATCTGCTAAGCAGAGCGAGGTGCTGGGGGTAAATGACGCTGTTGAAATCATAGCGTGTCTGCATGGTGATCCGTGCCGTTTCCCGCACGGAATGATAATTATGGGGCTGCGCCAAAGCATCCGTCGCCATATTTACCAAAGCATCCGTATCAAAAAAGGGGAATAGTATACCATTATAGCCATCGGTAATGACTTCCTGAACAGGAGGGGTGTCCGAACCTAAAACCAAACATCCGGCCGACATGGCTTCAAGCATCGACCAAGACAAAATAAAGGGGTAAGTCAAATACACATGTACCCGCGAAACTTGCAGTACTTTAAGATAATCATCAAAAGCAAGCGTCCCGGTAAAGTGCAGACGACTACTGTCAATCCGGCCCTTTAGCTCATTGACATACTGCGCCCGCCAAGTTTCCGCCTCTTTGGGAGCGGGACTATAATGAGGTTCATCCTGACCGACAATGACAATTTGGCAGTGCGGGCGATTGCGCATAATGCCGGGCAGTGCCCGCATCAAGCAATGAAAACCACGGCAAGGTTCAAGGCTGCGGCTGACAAAAGTCAGCACCTCATCTCCCGCCTTGACGACGACGCCATTGGCTAAGGTAAAGGTCGCTGCGGCGTCGGGCCGAATTCGGTCGGTGTCGACACCTTCGTGCAAGCATTCAAGCTGGTGTCGATAAGCGGCAGGATAACGACTCTTTTGCCATTCAGTGGCCGTTAATCGAATATCGCAAGCTTCCAGCGCATAATGCTGGAGCGTATTCATCGTGCGCACCCTGAATATATCATCGAAGGTCAAAGGAAACTCCGGGTCAAACCCGACATCCGCGCCGCGAGGATGATAGTAATATTCGAATAAGCCGATGATTTTGGCATTCGGAAAAATATCTTTCAGGTAAAGAGCGTCTCCCCAGCCGGTATGGACATAAATAACGTCCGGATCAAAGCCCCGGAGCTTGTGGGCAAGCAGCGCAAGCACCACTTTTTGGCCTCGGCGCACACCCGCCTCGAAACCTTGTATATAAGAGTGCGTAGCTTCCCCCGCAGGCTCGGGCTCGGGATACGACAGGCGGTTAGCGCCTGGGAGAGCAAAAGCCGGCATCCGGCTTTCGTCCCCCAGAGTATGGATATGTACGCCAGGCTCCTTATTTAAAGCGGCAGCCAAGCGGCGAAACTGTCCGGGAAAGTTAGGGTGTACGAAAAGTACGTGCAATTTTTTTCTCTACGATAGCCTGTAAATGCTGTACTAAACCCTGCATCGATTCGCTTTGCAAGCCAACGGATCGCTGTTCCGGCGCCGCTTTTTCCAAGTGAGGAGGAAGCTTGTCGACAGCCAGCCACACGTGGTCCGCGTGGGCCAACTCACTGCCATGCAAGCTATCGACATCTTCCACTACCCACAAGACATTGATCACATCATGGCGGCGTTCATAGGCCGGCAACGCGCGCGTATCTTTAGTCGGTTCGCCATGCAAGTTGATAACGACTTCGACTACCCGAGACTGTTCACGCCAAGTTTCCGGCCCTAGGATGTACACCAGAGCACCTTGTGCTTTCATCGCTTGTGCAAGCCGATTGGCCGCATCAATGAGATGGGGACTCAAAGGTACCCGCAACAGTACACGCAGACGCGTCGCATCCAATAAATCGGCAAGAGGCGCTTTATCGGATACGGCAACCGGCCTTACCTTATGCTGCATTGATGTCTCGGCCTTGCCCGCTAATTCACTGTCAATGCATAAGCAGGCATCAAACAACTCTAAACTTGGATTGATAAACCAAGCGTTAAGTTCACTCTCGTGAGCAACATAGAATGCCGTTCTAAGGTCGGCTCGCGCCTGCTTAAGGCAGCGCAGATCCAAATACGGGCTAAGCGAAACCAGGACATGCAATCCGCCCACCCTATTCCAACTACTTTCAGAGCTCAAAAAAGTTATGTTCGTATTCGGGTAGACGGTACCAATACGCTCAGCCAAGTCTACAGCGTTAGCAAGTTGTTTTTTACCGGCTTGACTGCTGTGAATATTCTGAATCGCAAATCCAATCGTCAGTTTTTCATTGGTCAACAAGTTAGCAGGATCAAGCAGACCTTGCCAAAAGGTACGTTTAGACCATAAGCCGAGCTGATCCGCCAGGCGCATTTGATTGCCCGACTGACGATCGATCATGGTGGGCTCGCGACCGGTAAGCCGGGTATAGCCGTGATGATGAAGTGCTACCAAGTCATTGCGGCAAACAATACGCTTGCCTTGTCCGGCGCTCATACGCAAGCAAAATTCAACGTCTTCATAGCCGTAAAAATAACCTTCATCAAAACCACCCACTGCCAAAAACTCGTCGCGCCGACACAGCATCACTGCGGCGGTTACAATCATGACCTCTTGGGGGCTATATTGTTCTTCGGGCAAGTTTGAGTCGGGGGATGTTTCGTAAGGCCAGTATTGGTCGCCTGTCAACGTGTAGCGAACGCCGAGATGTTGCACCTCGGGGGTGCTGCCGAGTGATGCATTATCACTCTCTTCGCTAAACTCGGTTTTCAGCAGCTTTAAGCCTACGACCCCGACTTGCCGGCTTTTTAAGGTATTGAGCATAGCCGGCAAGGCATCTTGCTTCCAGACAATATCGTTATTTAAAAACAACACAAACGGCGCTTTCGCAAGCTTGGCGCCACGATTGGATGATGCTGAAAAAGAGTCGTTTTGATCCAGCGCTAACGCCTGAATAGGTAGCTTAGCTTGCCATTGCTTGATCGTTTCAAGGCTACTATCGGTTGAAGCATGATCGATTACAATCAGCTCGACCGGTGTAGTATTGTAACGCTGCCAGCTTTCGAACAACGCATCAAGACAGGGCGCACCGTTACGGTTGAGTATGATCACCGAAACTTGAGGCGAAGTGTTGCGGCTGCTTCGGGATTTTGCCGGAGCTTGGCTAATGATTTGGCTATCGCTTATCTTATCGGCAGTCTTACCAAGCAATGCCTGAGCCTCTTGTAGACTTATGCCGTAACTTAAATGGCGATAGTCCAGCGGCTTTTCATTCAGAACTTTACCGTCTTTACGGCAGTGTATTGAAACAGTATGGGGCCGGCCATCTTTCAGCTTCGCCGGCAAACCGATTTGAAAACCCACCATTCCAATTTCTTCGGGTAACAGATTAAGGTAATCGGCAATATCATCACGGCGAACATTAGGCCGAATCGCCCTTAACGGCAATCCATCCACCACTAACTGTAGATCAAGAGACTCAAACGGATTAAAACTATTTAATGCCCAGCCGCGAATACCTTCGTGATCGACCGCTTCAACTTGTCCAATAGGTTTGAATAGTGTGGTATTACGCTCAAGGCGTAAAACGGTGCCCAGACAGGAAAAAACAGGCTGCTCAAGCGCCGCGAACTGACTTTCCGGGACGCGAAACTTACCCACCAATTGGCCTTGATTCGCCGAAGTCGGCGTTGCTCTGGTAAGTTGAATCGCATAATGGGTCTGACTTTTCTGACTGACGGTGACTGGCGGCAGGTTGTTAACATCGATAGGCGAACGAAACCCAACCCATCCTTCAATAAAACCCTGTTTGGTAAATTTTACTTCGCCAAAAATATTGCCGTGACACCAACTCTCGCTAACATCAGGAGACAGCGGCATAGCTCGCCATTCAACAACTTTAACGGTGAGTTGATGCACAAAACCATCCAGCGCTTCATTTGGAAGCGCCAAAACGAAACCGCAATTAGCATTGGGAGGGGTGCAGTATGCATAAAACTCATCAGCTACGGGATGGTCGGCCAATCCGCCGGCGACCTCAATACCGTCGACTCTGAGCGATACTTTCGTTACTGATCGTAGCGGATCGAATGCCCAACCACGCACAAAACCATCTGAAATACTTAGGGGAGAAATCGCCTTGCAACGAGCTTTTGGCTTTAACGAGCCGATAATATCTTTTTCCATCATGGACAAATGCAAGTTATTAAAACTTATAAGAGCCGACTTTCAAAAACTGAATTAATAAAATCCCTTTATATAAATAACTCATAGGCCTGATAATAAAAAAGGGCTTGCACAAGCAAGCCCTTCTTAAAAACAACGACTTATTAGATGGTGAATTTAATCATATCCAAAGTCAATGTGCTTGGATCAACACCGACCAAGTAAATATGGTTTTCACCAGCAGATATATCGGTAACAACAAATGAACCCAAATTAACCGTAGTAATATTGGCTTGAAGGAAATTTGACAGTGTCTCGCCACCTTCGAAGAACAGCTTATCGCCGGCACCACCGTTAAAATCGGTAATCATGGTGTCGCCGTTAAGTGAGACGCCGAAAATATCAGCGCCTGAGCCACCGGTCAGGACGTCGGAACCACCGCCACCGATCAAGGTATCATTGCCAGCATTACCGGTAAGGTTCTGATTAGCAGCATCTCCAGTGACATAACTACTCGCAGAGCTACCCACATTAACCGTGCCTGGACCCATAACAGCTGCGCTAGTAATGCCTGAAAGACTAACTGCATGTGTAACGGGATTCGGAGCGCTAACATTGCCGTCAGCCTCCTTCGTTAGAGGACCATACATGTTGATAACGACAGTCTCATTAGCCGATCCAGAACCGGAAATCTGTAAATCTCCTGTTCCTGTTGCATTATCAGTCGGTGTAATAAAGCGAACCGAGGTGCCGTTTCCGGCATGCTGCATCGCATTATCGACTGCGCTCTTGAACTCCGTGTTGTAGTCGCTTCCCGCTGGAACGTATTGGTCGATCAGAGCACCAAAGAAAGCATTCGCTTGATAAATGGTTTGATCTACCGCAGGACCTTGAATCTGCAAATCAACACCCGCCGGTAAATTGACATCAAAACCCAAGTTACCGCTGGGAAGATGAAAGTTTGTAGCGTCCGATGGTGTCGAACTAAGCTGACTGAGTGTTGTTAAAACAGGCTTACCATCGGCCCCTGTCTGGGTGTTTACCGCTTGAACATACGTGGCATCGGTACCTGGGATTTTAGCTACCTCTATAGTGCCGCCAGCCGCTGCCAACTCGTTTAACAATGCTTGATCTTCAGGAGTTAAACTATTTAACGTTTGCTCAAAAATATCTTTAGCATCTTGACCTAAGCCTGAACTTCCGCCAGTAGAAGTTCCACCTGGAATTACTGAATCCGCCATATCACTACCTCATAAATTTAAAAAATAACAGCACTGTAAGTTATATTACCTAGTACCGTTAAAAAAGTCACTTGTTTTTTCCATAAAGCCCACCAATAACAAAACACTGAAAATGGCGTGTAAATTGATAGTTGATGTCAACATAAATTTAACTAAAACTCCCTAGCCTAAACGGGATATTTTTAACAACTGACCAAAATACATGAGTTTTTTTCAACCCCTGCAAGTCCGATCAAAATTATACATAACCGTCTACCGATGTAAAGCTTAACCCCTGCCGGAGCAAACACCTTAAAACTAGTGTAAAAACAATTGATTCCAAGAAATCAAGTACATGAACCGCTATACTTATCGCTAAGCATGAACCTGAAAACGTGAAGCCTATCACACTGAATATGCCCGCATGAGCTGCAAACCCTGAGCAATTTCCTATCAGCTCAAACTTAAGCTAAAGACATAACAAGCCGAATATCGACAAGTAGCGCAAGCAAAATCAGATAACCCAAGTGATAATGCAGAGTCAGTATAGCACTTCACCGGGCCATTTAGCTAACGCCCAAGGTGACCAAAAACCAGTTCATGCCTGGAAGCCGAACGATGATTTTTTAATGGCACAAAAATATCATTAAAGAAATTAAGGAATTAGGTCTAACTAAATGCTTTATTGCTCATCCTAAATGCCTGAAAAACAACAACGGCGCACTACTCTTTGTTGCAGGCCGCTTTTCGCATTACAAATCATCGCCCACCAATCGCTTCAGCTCTTTAATTAACGCAATATAAGGAAACAGGTTAACCGGCGACCGGCTGTTAATTTCTTGGCAAATACGCCGGTATCGGTTGATTTTATGTTTTCTATCCGGCAGCTCGAAGTAATCGGCGCAGGTTTCGGCATGACTATTCAAAATCGACTTAATCGCCAATCCTATCATTCGCTTCATATCTTCCTGCACTTCGTTTAATACTTTTCGCTCCCAATAATCATGCAAAGGTATTTTTGCCAGCTGCTCATTAACGCCTGCCAAAGCCAAATACTGCGTAATTTCATTAAATAACCTCAGGATACTGGCAAAATCCCGCCCAGTTTCGGCCGCTAATGAAACAATCAACGGAAAGTCATTGAGACTGGATATAAATGCCATGCTAAATGCCAACGGCTCGGAAACGCCATCTTGTCGCTGTTCGCTCAACGCCATGCAGTTATGCTTAAAATAGTGCTCATAATTTTTTAAGTGATAGCGATAAAATGCAATTGTCTGCTCATTCGGCCTAATTTTTCTTGCCTCCATCAAGGCCCAGCGACAAAAGCCGTCCAGTATATTTTCCACTTGCATCAGCAAGCGGTACTGCCGGTCGGCCGCTATCTTATTGTCCAGCGCAGCCGTTGCCCGCCTTAAAGCATCACACTCTAAAACCCGATCGAAGGTCAGATAGCAGGTGACATAATCCAAGGTATTTTCGCTGTCGGCATCCAGGCATAAAAACCCGCATCCGGCCTGATTAATGACTTTATTGCTGATCAAGGTCGCTTTAATTTCACCCGCCAACGGATGGCCGGAAAGATAATTGGCGTACTGCCTGCCAAGCTGTTCAGGAAAATAAGCCTGCAAATAACAACTGCAACACTCTTCCTGCAACAAAGCGGATTGATCCTGTATCAGTTGGGTCAGGTACATTTTGCTTGCGGCCATTAACACCGCAAGCTCGGGCCGGGTTATGACTTGTCCGGGCCGGGACATGATTTCTTTGCTTTGCGGAAAGCCTTCAACAGCTCTGTCGAACTTGCCTGCGCTTTCCAATCGTTCGGCCAGTTGCAAAAAAACTTCCGGATTTTCCGCGCACCGCAATTGCTCCAAAGATAAACATAAGCTTTGAGCACTATTATCCGCCAGCACTAAGCGGCAAACATCCTGAGTCATGCTGATAAATAAGGGTTGATAATCGGCGATCAGCTTTTTCTTTTGCAAGCCGGTCAGGAAGATTTTTAAATTCACTTCATGATCCGAAGTATCGACGCCAGCCGAATTATCAACCGCATCGGTGTTAATACGCCCTCCCCTTAAGCTGTATTCAACACGCGCTTTTTGGGTAAAGCCCAAATTGGCGCCCTCCCCCACCACGGTGGCGCGCAGATTTAGCGCATCCACTCGCACATGGTCATTAGCCCTATCGCCAACATCCTCGTGTTTTTCCGTGGACGCTTTTACGTAAGTACCGATACCGCCCAACCATAATAATTCCACCGGCGCTGTCAACAAGTAACGAATCAAGGATTCGCCATCCAGCGAGTTGTAACGCAAGCCTAGCCATTGTTTCAGTTCGCCGGACACCGGAATATCTTTAGCCGCTCTTGGATAAACGCCGCCGCCTTCTGAAATCAGCGTCCGGTCATAATCGTTCCAACTGGAGCCCGGCAACTCGAATAAGCGCTTGCGTTCGTTAAAGGCCGCATCACTCTCGAACGGATGGGGATCGATAAAAATATGCTGACCGCTAAACGCCGCCAACAGCCGGATACACGGCGATAACAACATGCCGTTGCCGAACACGTCGCCATCCATGCTGCCGATGCCGACGACAGTAAACGCTTGCTGTTGAATATCTTTACCCAGCTCGCGAAAATGCCGTTTTATGCATTCCCAAGCGCCGCGCGCCGTAATCCCCAGCGCTTTATGGTCATAGCCGTGCGAACCGCCGCTTGCAAAGGCATCGCCCAGCCAGAACCGATATTCCGCCGAAACCGCATTGGCGATATCCGAAAACTGCGCGGTGCCTTTATCGGCGGCGACGACCAAGTAGGGATCGGGATCGTCGTAGCAGACCATGCCTTGAGGCTTAACCGCCCTATCGTCGATATAATTGTCGGTCAACTCAAGCAAACCGCGAATCAAGGTGAGGTAGGCTTTTTTGCCCATGCTTCTCGCATCCAAACCGGAGCTTGGCGACGAAAGCTTAGCCGCGTTTTTTTTAACGACGAAGCCGCCTTTGGCTCCGGTCGGGATAATCAAGGCGTTTTTACTGATCTGAGTTTGCATCAACCCCAGAATTTCGGTTCTGAAATCGTCGGGCCGATCCGACCAGCGAATACCCCCACGGGAAATCCTGCCGCTACGTAAATGGATGCCTTCCATATCGACGGCATGGACATAAATCTCGTTTTGCGGTTTGGGCGCGGGCATCTCGATAATGCCCAGACTGTTAATTTTAAAAGCAATAAAATAATCCGCTAAATCACGGCGCAAATGAAAATTACAGCGCATCGTCGCATCGATCAGATTAAACAAGGTACGTAAAATCCGGTCGTCATTAATATCGGAAACCGATGCAATTCCCTCCAACAATTGCAGACGTAACGAGAATGAAGCCTGCTCTTCCCTGATAACCGGATCATCCCACTTCGGATCGGGCCTAAAGCGCACTTCAAAATAATTAAACAGACTCAGCGCAACCTGCGGATTATTAAGCAAAGCCCTATGAACGCTGACTCGGGTAGTTTGATGCCCCAGTTGCAAATAATAATTCCGGTAAGCCCTGAGTACGTCGATTTCCTGCCATGCCATGCCGGTCATCACGCACAATTTGTTCAGCGAATCGTTTTCAACCGCGCCATCCATCATCACTTGAATGGTTTCCAGCATTCGGCCTCTTAACTTTGCAAATGAGCTGGGCTGAGTTTTTGCCGCCTTGACGGTAAAGCTTTTGATAAACAGGGTGACGCCATCGACCGTAACCGCAAACTGCACCTGATCCATGACGCGTAAATGCATGTTTTCCAAAACCGGAATATATTCGTCCAAATAACGGTGCTGCCGACTATAAAAATGCAGCCGGTAATGATCGACTTGCGCACAAGGATTAAGCAGGCTGATACGCTGCTTATTTGAGGCCGGAACTTGTTCAAGCTGCACTATGTCTTTTAGCGCATAGCGCGGCGAAACCAGCGCACGGTATTCGACTGAAAACGCCGCATGGTATCTTTGCCATAAGCGATGACCGTGTTTTTTGCCTAACGCTCTTTCAGCGATACGCCTTAAGGCCATCTGCCAAGTTTGGGTGGGGCTGTTCAATGGCTTATGCTCCTGTAACTATATTCGGCAGTTAGAAAAAGAGAACGCGGATTCGGCGGATAAACACCGACCAGGAAAATATAGAACGAATTCGATTCCCGTTTGGTCCCTTGTTGTCCACGTAACCAACCACAACCATCTATACAAATTTTTTATTATAAATACAATAAGTTATAAGCAGATACAACTCCCTCTCCTGCTGGAGAGGGCTGGGGTGAGGAGAATAAAATCACCTGCTTACACTTTACTTATCTCAACCTTTTTTCTCAAAGGAGAGAGGGGCCGGGATTTGTGTAGATACTTAATTAGAGTACGAAATGAATAAAGCGACATCGTTCCCACGCTCCGGCACTCCCAAGCCTCGGGATGCTTTATGTCTTCGTGGCAAAACGCTTTAACTCAAGTGCTTTATAATCTCCAACACATTGCAATCGCCTTGCCGGGTATAGGTCACCGAATCCATCAAGGTGCGGATGAAAAATATGCCCATGCCGCCTTCTTTAGGATGCTCGAAATCCGGCAGCGGCACCGTTTCCAAATCAAAGCCTTGCCCGTAATCGTACACTTTGATGTTCAACTCATTGTCCTGAATATGGATGGTAATTCTGACGGTATCTTTGGTTTCGTTATGATTCGAGTGTTTGATCGCATTAACGGTCGCTTCCGTTAACACCAAATTTAAATGATAAGCTAAGGCCTCCCGATCACCGGAAAACTTGTCCAGCTCCTTCGCAATATGCTCACCGATGCTTCCGATCAAGTCCAGATACTTGGTCTGCGTCGGAATAATCACCTCTACCTGAATAACTGAACTGCACATAGAAAACCCCTACCTTTAGCGGTCGAAAGCCTCATTTAAATCCGTATAAATATCAAAAACCCGGTTTAAGCGGGTCAACTCAAACATCGACAAAACCTGCGGCTGCATATTGGTTATCGCCAATCTGCCGGACTTGACCGCTGCGTTTTTATAGCCGGACAATAAAGCGCCCAGCCCGGAACTGTCAATAAAACGCACCTGCGCCAGTTGGACGATAATATTGACTTCGCCCTGCTCTATCAGATGCAAAATAGCTTCCTTTAATTCGCCTGAATTATGCGCATCGATCCGTTCTTCCTGGATAAAAAGGACGTTGCAACCTTTGATTTTTTCCCGGTTCAAATTCATAGATGTTTCCTTGCCTGAAATGAAAGAGTTAAAACAAATCCTGGAGTCGAATCATAGCACCATCGGCGCTATTGCAAATCGATTATCCTAAAAACACAGGTTAGGTAAGCCGCAAAAAACAAACGCCCCATACAATAGAGTTTATTTTCGCAACAGCCTAAGTGAAATTCGCCGCTGGATTTATCTGATCATGTTCATGCCCGACAGTACGTACATGAATGTCTCTTTGCGGGAACGGAATCTCAATTTTATGGTCACGCAGAGCTTTTTCCAGCCGAATATGCAAATCATGGGTAACCTGTAGCCGGTTTCCCAGCTCACTGACAAAAACGCAGATCGAAAAATTCAGCGAGCTATCGCCGAAACCCAGCAGCAATACGCTCGGCTCCGGCTCGGCAAGCACCATCGGCGTCGAGCTTACGGTATCGAGCATGATCTTATGCGCCAACTCAACGTCGGAACCGTAAGCAATACCCAGCGGAATCACTACACGCGTGGTCGGATTGCTTAACGTCCAGTTGGTCAGCTGACTGGTAATAAAATTTTTATTCGGCACAATCAGGTCTTTTTGATCTAAATCGATCAGCGTGGTGGCGCGCATATGAATACGGCTGACTTTACCGGTGACGTTGCCGATAGTGACGGTGTCGCCGATCCGTATCGGCCGCTCAAACAGCAGGATAATGCCCGACACCATATTGGCGAAGATTTCCTGCAAACCGAAACCCAGGCCGACACTGAGTGCCGCCACCAGCCATTGCACCTGCGACCAACTGCCGCCCAGCTCATTGGCCATGCCGATAAAGCCTATCGAAAATAACACATATTTAGCCAACTGATTAACCGCATAACGGCCGCCCGCCTCTATCGACAAGCGCCTGAACACCAGCAACTCCATCACCCCGGAAAAGTTCCGTATCGCGACCACGGCAATAAAAACATACAGTCCGGCCAACAACAAATTGGTCAGAGTGATCGGTTGATAAACGTCCTGATTATCGATATTCACCAAATGCTGCCAAAGCACAACCCGATCCAGGAAGAAAAAAGCCGGCAGAATATTCTTCCAAATCATCCAAAAACCGATGGCCAAGGTAAAACCGATAGACACATTCAGCAGCTTTATGGTTTGAGCGTTTATTTTGGGAATATCGATTTGCTGTTCATCAATCGGCAAGATCGGATCTTCCGCTCCCGGCGGATACTTTTCGGCAAGCAGCGCAGCCGCCTTGCGTCTTTGCCGGGCGTTGGCGAGAGCCAATTGCCGGTTAACCAGCGTTAGCCAGCGAAACACCAGCGCATGCATGATGATGATCAAAAAAACCAGGCGCAGGCTGATCACAAGTTTTTGCTGCAATTCCAAAGCGCTTAAATAATAACCGGCGACAGCAAAGCCGATAATAACCAGCGGGCCGGCAATGGCGGCCGAATACCACACATAGCGCAGCTTAGCCATCCGGCCTTCCGGAGCTTTCTGAATAAAGCCCTGCAAAATCCCGCCGGTGGGTTTTAACACCCGCCCTGCAAACACAGCCATGCCCAGCATGATAATAATCAAGGCCAAACGGCCGATGCTGTCGCTGTGCGCCGAAAATTTCGAGGCTCCGGTAGTGCTGATCATAAACACGCCCGGCACCACAATAAAGCGGAGCCAGCCAATCTGCGCATGCAACAGACCGACCGTGTTTTTTTGCCATTGAAAATGTTTTCGCGCGATGCCGTCGGCGGCAAACAAGCGATAAAAAAATTGCAGAAACAGCAACGGCAATGCAGCCCCCTGCAAACCTTCACCTATCGCTCGGGTGAAATCGTCAACCCGAGCGCTGCCGCTCAAAAACCAACCCAGGTAAGTAAGCAGCAAAGGCAACGGTAATGCCGCCATTAAGCTGTAGCTCAAGGCTCTTAAGGTGTCGTAAAAACTATCGGTGTTATCGGAGATAGCCGTTAACTGCGACTTCGCCCAGCGTCCACTGAGCGGAAAGGCGATGACCCCCAGTAGCGCGACAAAACTCAAAAACAGATGACGGAAAGCCAGCTTAAGCGCATCTTCAATTGCCGTGATCCAGTTAAACGGCGATAACAGCCACTGCGCGGAATGATACAGTTCGGCGATATAAGCCAAATTAACCGGCTCGGAGCTGGGCACCCACAACAAGCGCTCGTCCAGATAGGCCGCGAACTTACCGGCCTGAGCCCCCATCTGCTGCCGCGCAAAGTCAAAGTCGCCCAAGGTGCGCAGATAAGTCGTGTAAGCCGGCAACAGCTTATTCAGAAATTCTTTCTGATTATTCAGCAACATCCGTAATTCAGCCTGTATCATCATGCGCTGTTCGACCGGCAAAGTTTGATCGACCTGCTGTTGCATCATAATTTTTAGCGCGGAATCGACATCGGCCAACCGCTTCAGATTATCCTCAACCCTGAATTGGGCAAGACTGGTTATCGCGGTTTCGCTCTGGATAACCTGGGACTGCTCTTCAAACTCTCCCTTGACCGGTAAATTACGCCGCTGCTCGCGCAGGATTTTACCCAGTGCCGGACTTAAACCCGCCAGCGTGATTTTCTTTTCGGCGCTTTTAAAATCGGCTTCGATCTCGGCAGCTTGGGCGTCGACCTTAGCTTTTTGTTCGGCGTATTGTTCGATTTTGCCGTTAATGTCCTGCAAGTCGCGACTGTACTGAATATTTTCCCGCGTACTTTGCTGGATCAGAACATGCTTGCCGGACACCGCTTTCTCGGCTTGATTGAGCGCATCCTGCATCTGCTTGGCTTCCTGCTGGCGCAAATCGAAAGTCAGCGCCTCTATGGCGGCAACCACCGGGCTTAACGCGGCTTTTTGCAGGTCCAGCTGCTGAAACTGGGCTTTAAGCAGCTCAACCCTGACCGGATTGCTGATGGCTTCAAGTTCGAGCATTTTCAGCTCGGCCGTGCGCGCATCGATCAGCGTTTGCAACTGCGCCGACCGGGCTTCGACTTCCATTTTCGCATCCGCTTTGGCGCTCGGAATTTCCAATCTTTTTTGTGTTTCTTCAACATCTTGCCGCGCCGCCACCATTTCTTCGCGAATCAGCTGCGGGCGGCTGTTTTGTAGCGTCAACTCGGTTTCAAGCTTCTTAATCTGCTCATCCAGATTACTGATTTTGCCTCGCTCAAGAATAAGCCGTTGCTCAAGCTCCTCAATCGGTATTCGGCTAAAATCCTCCGGTTTTTGCTTGGCTACTTTAAGCTGAGCCTGTTCAAGTTCTCGTTGCAGTTTTTTGGTTTGCTCCGGCGCTTGCTTGAGAGCAGCCTTAAAGTCGGCGGCTTGCGCCTTAAATTTTTCGATATTGGCTAAATTATCTTCAGCCGCCTGATACAAAGACAGCAACTTGGATTTTACCGCTTCATCGATCCCGCTACGGCTATTGATGGCGTCGATTTTGGCTTTCAAGGTGTCTTTATTAATGTCAAAGGTTGCGTTTTTGTGTCCGGCATCGGGTGCCGCGCTTTTAGCCCAAACGCCGCTTGAGCCTAAAAAGATCATTAGCAACAAGAACAACAGAGGCTGAAATAATGCAGGAACGCTAGAGGAACTAATGGTTTTCATAGATAACGTAGAGTACAGCTGGGAAGGGATACACGGGGATATTGTAAACCGTTTTGACGCATCCCCTTCAACAAGCTTGAGATGAACAGGGCTAAACGAAACCGGACAAGCATCGAAAACCGCCATAGCCGCTCGCGATGCAATAAATTTTGTGCGTTTCAGACCTTTACCAAGGCAACTCGCAATAAATACCCATCCGCCCCGAATAATTCCCACACTCCGGCCCTCATCGTTATACACATCTCGATGTAGGCCGGAATAAGCCGGTCCGCGCTTTAGAGCAGGACCGGCGTTTCCGGCATCCCGAGGCTTGGGAGCGTTGCCGGAGAAACTGTGAAAGTATTATCAAAATGAGTTTAAAAACCTATTCACCACGAAAGCACGAACGACTTGTATGATTAAAACCAAGCAACTTAACCCGTTTTTATTAGAATAGGACTTCTAGTAAAAAAAGGCTGAAGTAGACCGATACGACTTGGGTGTATTCAATAACATCGCCATGCAGCAAAGATCGCTTCAGC
>SXGU01061883.1_pt1 | contig 27736 bp, 33 predicted proteins | sample 3174531 | NCBI WGS metagenome assembly SXGU01 (sample SAMN11356863, study PRJNA531348) | freshwater metagenome | isolation source: freshwater sample F1-140 | place: China: Fuxian Lake, Yuxi | collected 2017-12-25 | reverse complement strand
TAATCAGAGGGTCGCTGGTTCGAGTCCAGCAGGGGACGTTATACCTTTTTCGAGTCCAGCAGGGGACGTTTATTTTTAATAATGAATTAAATTTTAGCCTTTAAAATAAAACAAAAGTCCAATTATTAATATAAATAAAACAATTCCAGTTATCCACCAAATAATTATTTTCTTTTTATCTTCAGCTTTTCTTATCTCTGCTTTTTCATAAGCTTCTCTTATCTCTCTTTTAATTCTGTCACTAGCTTGTTGCTTATCCAATTTACCATAATTGAATTTCATTAATCCACCAGTTTCAACATTTTCAGCCATAAACAAAAGAAGGCTTTAAAAGTTATAAACATTACTATGTGAAATGAATAAAGAGGAAAAAGAAGCTAAAAAAACTTACAATCATATAGCAAATTTCTATCACGACAAAAGAACAAAAATGCATCCAGGAGGATGGTTTTTCAATGAATATTTAGAGATGCCTTCAACTTTAGAATTATTAGGCAATGTTAAAGATAAAAAGATATTAGATTATGGGTGTGGTTCAGGTATTTATACAAAAATATTAACAAAAAAAGGTGCAAAAGTAAAAGGTTTTGATATAAGTGAGGAAATGTTAAGAATAGCTAAAAAAAATAATCCTGACATTGAATTTAAACAAGGTTCTGGTTATAATATTCCATTTACAGAAAAGTTTGACATTATTCTAGCTTCCTTAGTAGTGCACTATATGAAAGACTGGAATAAAATGTTTAGAGAAATGGGAAGAGTATTAAATAAGGGGGGAATTGTAATTTTTTCTACCGGAAATCCAGTTTATGAAGTTAATAAGAATATCAAAGTTAAAGGTAAGAAATACAAGTGTTTAGGTATTAAAAACTATTTTAAAGAAGATTTATTTTATGGTAATTGGACAAACCCTTATACTAATAAGAAAGTAACTGTTTCTGCTCATCATAAAACATATGAAACGATTATAAATACCATAATAAACAATGGATTTGAAATAATTGGCTATAAAGACTGTTTTCCAGAAAAAAAATCAAAGAAGATATTTCCAGAAGAATATTCAAAATACAGTATGATGCCGATATTTATGGTATTTAAAATTAGGAAAAAATAATTATGAAACAAAAATCAGTTCTTGTAGGTCTATCAGGAGGGGTAGACTCATCAGTTGCAGCATATTTACTAAAAAAACAAGGTTATGATGTAAAGGCAGCTTTTCTAAAGCTTTTCTCAGACTCAAAAAATAAATTAACAAATGAATGTAATTGGATAGAAGATTACAAATCAGCACAAAAAATATGTACTATTTTAGATATCCCTCTAATAAAATTAGATTATGAAAATTACTACAAAAAGAAAGTCCTTAACCCTATGTTTGAAGAATATAGAAAAGGACTAACTCCAAATCAAGATATATTATGCAATTCTTTAGTAAAGTTCCCCTTCTTAATAAAAGAAGCAAAAAAGCTTAACTGTGATTTTATAGCTACAGGCCATCATGCTCAAATAAAAAAAACAGATTCAGGTCTATCAATTTTGCAAGGAAAAGATAAAGAAAAAGACCAATCATATTTTCTAGCAGACTTAAATCAAGCTATTTTAAGAAAAACCTTATTTCCAATAGGAAACTTGACAAAAAAAGAAGTAAGGGAAATAGCTAAAAAAATAGGTTTGCCTAACTGGAATAAAGAAAGCACCGAAGGAATATGCTTTGTAGGAAAGATGAATATGCAATCTTTCCTAAAACAAAAAATAAAAGAAAAGCAGGGAAATATTATTCTTCCAAACAAACAAATTATAGGTACTCATAAAGGCATTCCATTCTATACAATTGGACAAAAAATAACAGATTCAAACACCATAAATCTAGAAAAAGGAATATTATCAAAAAACAGACTTTATGTAGCAAAAAAGCAAGGCAATACAATAATAGCCGTAGAAGAAAATAGCTCTCTACTTAAAACACAATTAATAAATATAAAATCTCTTCATTTAATAAATCCAAAAAATCCTATTCCAAGCAATCTAAAGGGAAGAATAAGAAGTCTTGGTGAATTCCATTCAGGTAATTTAATTAAAAATAAATCTCACTACACATTTAAATTCAACAAACCAATTCATGCACTAGCCCCAGGACAATACCTTGTTCTCTACAAAAACCAAGAGTTAATTGCTTCAGGAATTATGTACTAGAATACCTCTCTCTTACCATTTGCATGTAATTACTAACTTTCTCTTTTCCCAATTCAAGATATCCTTTAAACGAGTTATATAAATCAAATTGCCTAGGTAAATAACTGAAAAAAGGTTTCAGTGAAAACTTATATTTTTTATCACTTCTATCCAATTTAGAAGAATCAAAATCATATTCTTTATCCCTAAAGTCATAACTCTTTAATTCATAAGACTCGGCAGATGTGCCTTTACTAGCAAAATAACTTAAATTTTTAGCTTTTGGTTTCATTTTATTAATTACTTATTAATTTAGAAATATCTAACCATATCATACTTATCAAAAAGATGTTTTTTCAAGAGATCTTTAGATATATTCTCAAGACCCCTATCAATAATAATTGATCGAGATTTTAAAATACTCTCTTCATTGGATAGAGTTATGAATCCATTATCAGAAAGCCTAAAGATGCTATTAGGTTTAGCGATACCCTTCTTCTCAGCGGAATTCAAAAAATAACGCTCCAAATCACGGTAATCAGTAGGGGATTCTCCAACTAAAAAAGCTGAGAACAGATAATTCTTACCCATTCCATTCATCAGAACATAATTACCCCTAAATCTAGGATATTTACGAAGGTTCCACTCTCTATTAATATTATCTGGACCTTTTATCTGTACTAGGGGTAAATATTTAATGCTCATTTCTTCACACTCCCAAATAATTTATTTTGCATCAAGATAGACCCTCACCGAATCCGCTATTTTAGGACTTGAAAAATCGCAATCCATACATTCACGTGATAATAATTTTTTTATATTCTTTTCAACTACTGTTTCAAAAGCTTTTTCTTCTAAAGCTTTCAAAGCTTCGTTTCTTGCATCATGTAAATCATCGGATCGAGAAAAAAAAGCCTCAGGAATTACCTCATAATTTTTATTGTCCTTTTTAATACAATCAGAAAGATAAAAACATCTTTTACAATTAACATATGCTCTTTCCAAAGACATATTACTTCTTGCCTCCCTTAAGCTTATCAGCAACCTTACGCATTGCATACTGCATTGATGCTCTAGTTATCCTTCTAACTAAAGTATTATTTCCTAAAGAGCCAGTAGAAGCATAATCTATACCTATAGAAGCTAAAGATTTATCCTGATTAAAGTGGTAAACTACATTGTGAGGTATATCAATAGGATTATTATCATTAACTGGGTGATTAGTCATACCCCATATTTTCTTTTCTTTATCATGATAGAAAATTCTACCAGCATAATCATTAGTACCTAAGAACATAAAGTGTTTTTCTGTGATAGGAGCTCCTTCATACATGCCCTGACAAGTAAATTCCTCCAAACCAGGAATAACTGCTGAAACTAAGGTAGGAGAACGCATAATATTCCAAACATTTCTATTTGTCTGAACTGCAATTACGTCCCTATAAACTTCGCCGTATGGAGTTCTTACTAATTTAGAGACATTCTTACCTTCTAGAGTAACTGCTACTAAATCTCTGAGTGTCTCTTCAGAGGTGTGCCTTCTGAAATCTTTTGTTTTCATAATATTTCTGCAAAAACTACCCTTTTAAAGAATTGTGTTCCATTTTGGAGGACAAAGTTTATATAATCTAAAGCAGATAAAACCTAAGAATGGTAGTCCAAACAGCTCTAAAAGAATACGGATTAAATGACAAAGAAATAGAAGTTTATGTAGCTCTTCTTAAATCGGGAGAATCTAGCCTACAGGAAATAAGCAAAAGATGTAATTGCCCTAGAACAACTGTATATAACAATCTTAATTATCTTATAGCGAAAGGTCTTGTCTCAAAGACTGATAAAGACCATATCGCCTCATACTCTGCTACCGACCCTGAAAAGATGATTGATATCCTTGATAGAAAGAAAATTCTACTTGAACAAACTCTCCCAGAACTTGAATCCTTGAAAAATACATTAGATAAAAAAAGCAGAATAGAAGTATATGAAGGCCCAGCAGGAATATTTGCAATGTATATGGAAATATTCAAGGAAAAAGAGATGAAATACTGGTTTGGTAACTATGAAAACTTAAAACCAGCAATGCAACATCTCATGCCATTAGCAAGAGAAATAAGACTAAAAAAGAAAATATCTGCTAAGATAATAATAGAAAATAATGATGACTCTATTTTCCATACTCCTAAATACAAAGCAATAACTGAAATGCGTCAAACTTCTAGCTTAAAAGATTTCCCAGCCATGATTTTCATTTATAGCAATTTAAAGAAAGCAGCCATATTTGTAAATAAAAAAGAGATGATAGGTTTTATAGTTGAAAATGAACAAGTCGCACAGGCAATGAAACTGATATTTGATTTATACTGGAATCAAGCCAAACCCTTCAAGCTCTAAGTTATTTAGATTTTTCAATTAGGGCGATATACGTATTCTTTCCAGATTCTATATATTTTTTAACTTTCCATCCAGTACCTTTAAGTATTTGTTCCATTTCTTTTTTTGATACTAATAAATAATCAAACCAACCTCCAACATAATTCTTAAACCTAACTCTTATTTTTAGTTGACCGACCATTCTACCTCTCCTCTTATTTAGTTTATGATAAGATAAGTGGACAGGGTCATTTGTCTTATATGGGTCATTGCTTTCTGCTATTATCAATGCGTTTGAGGAAGTAATTTTATAGAACTTTTTTAGCAATCTTTTAGCTTTTTTGAAATTTCCAAATAGTCCAAAATTATTGCCAAACATAATTATCGTATCAAAAGCGCCATTATCAAATTCATTTACTTTTTCTATTGGCATAACTTTAGTATTTCTCAGCCTTCTTTTTCTACAGACCTCAATAGCTAGCGGTGAATTGTCTATACTTGTAACATCAAGACCTTCTTTTTGAAGATAAAGACCAACTCTACCCGCACCACACCCTACATCTAAAATCTTTCCTTTTGCAAAATTTATTGCCTTTTTCTGCCATTTTGGCCATTGTTTAAAATCTGCAAAATAGGCTTCAGCACCGGTAGACAAACCCATAAAGCCATCATCTCTTTCTACAATTTCATAAGATTCCTTTCCATTAAAAGCAGCCAAAACTTCTTGGCCATAGGCATCTTTATTCTTTTCCATAATAACAATTATAGTGAGAAATTTATAAAACTATCCTAATCACTCTAAGGCTAAATCAACAACAATCAACACCTTTTTATATTCAATTCAATTAAATAAATAATGGAATTAGATAAGGCTATATACGAAAGACATTCAAGCCGTTCCTTCAAAGATAAAAAAGTGAGTTGGAAAGATGTTCTTGATTGTGTAGATGCAGCACTTCAAGCTCCATGTGCAGGAAATAATTATAATCTTAATTTTACAATAGTTGAAGACTCAAAAAAAATAAAACAATTAGCAGAAGATTGTGACCAGCTCTGGATTCAAGAAGCACAAACAGTCGTAGTAGTTTCTTCTAATAATAGAAATCTAAAGAGTATGTATGGTGAACGTGGATTAAGATATGGACATCAACAAGCAGGAGCATCAATCCAAAACTTTCTTCTAAAAGCAACAGAATTAGGTCTCTCAACTTGTTGGATAGGTGCATATGATGATGATTTAATTTGTTCAAGAATGAACGTCCCTTCTGATATGAAAATAGAAGCTATAATTCCTATTGGCTATTACAAAGTTCAGACAAAAGGCAAAAAACAAGTAGCAAGAAAACCAAAACTAGAAAATAATGTTTGGTGGAACAACTGGCAACAAAAGAGAAGAGATTATGTATTCAGAGATCCTCCAAAACACACAACACCTGCAGTATTCGGAGAAAAATAGTTTTATTACTTTTCTAGATTAAATTTAGGATAAGAATATTATTATCTTATAGATATATTTTTATTAAAATTAATTTGAAATATAATCTCTAACTTTTTTATTAATTAAAAGATAAACAATAATGAGTAAGCTGACAATTATAAGTAAAATATCAATGAATTCAAAGCTCATCATATTATACATAGAACTAATAGTTAAAATTATGTAAGCTATAATTGATATTGCCTTACCCCATTTTTTTCCTAGTAAAAGACCAATACCTCCAGCAATAAATAAAATTGAATTTAGACCTAAGATTATTACAAAATATAATTCTTTTCCTAAACTCCAAGAAGGAATATTAGAAAACTTTATAACCAGCATTATAACAATAATAGTTCCTAAAATCATCCACAAAGCGAAAAGAAAATTCAAAACAGACACAAAAATAATTCCACCAGGTCTACTCTTTTCAGCCATACAAATAATAGTTTTACAAGTTTAAAAATATTTACATTAAACCTAAAATAATTACAATAAAACTCAGGGGCTTATTCAGCCCCCTCGTTTAAGAAAAATAAAAAATTTATTTTTTATTCTCAATAGTCTTAAAAAACATTTCAATTGCCTTTTTATGCCAAAAACAGATATCTAAATGTTCTATTTTATCTAATGAAAAAAATTCAACTTTCAGTATTTTCTCACCTTTAGCAAATTTCTGTTTTCCTCTTCTTTCAGATTTCAATTTTCCAAGATAATAGAAATGTAAACAATGCTCGTATCTATCATCTCCATATGAAAGGTCTCTTTCCATAAAAAAAGGCAAATCGTTATCTATCTTAATATCAAAACCTGTCTCCTCTTTAAGTTCTCTAATTCCACATTCAATAAAATCCTCACCAATTTCTAAACCACCTCCAGGAATCTCCCATTTTTTAGAGCCATTATTAAATATCATCAAATATTCATTTTTTGAATTTCTAACCATCACATAAACTGCAGGTCTAAAATTTACTTTTGCACCTTTCTTTAAAGAATGTGCTTTTTGATTAATATCTAGATATTCTTTTAAAACCACAACTTAATGATTGATTTCATTATTTAAAATACTTTTCATAGAAATGATTTTAAATTAAAAGAAATTAAAATCTAATAATATAACTCAGGGGCTTATTCAGCCCCCTCGTTTAAGAAAAATAAAAAATTTATTTTTTAGGACATAAAAATCTAAGGACTCTGAAAGAGTCTTAGAACCGTAGGTTCTAATTATCTATAGACTTCTATTCCTAAGTCGGACATTTCAGAACGCATTCCTACTTCTTCGCGTTGAGTACGTCTTCCAGTTACGTATGGTGATTTAACACCAGTCATAATTGTAATAACTCTTACTCTATTAGCGAAATCTTTGTTGATTCTAGCTCCAATAATTACCTGAGCATCTGGGCTAATGTTCTCTGTAACAAGTTCACCAACACCAGCGAATTCCTCAAGTTTGAAGTCAGGACCACAAGTAATGTGGATCAAAGCGCCTGTTGCGCCTCTATAATCTACATCAAGTAATGGATGTGTAAGAGCTTGTCTTACAGCTTCATCAACTCTAGCAGTTGTATCTGATTCACCAACACCAATAACAGCAACATCACCGTTTTTCATAATAGACGAAACGTCTGCATAGTCTAAGTTAATCAAGGACGGCAAGGTAATAGTTTCCACTATGCCTTTAATCATTGTACTGACCAGCTCGTTTGCTACTGCGAAAGCTTGCTCCATAGGGAGATTTCCAGCGATATCAACTAATCTATTGTTGTCTATGATAATTGCAGTATCAACAACTTCAGTTAATTCCTGTAATCCGAATTCAGCTTTATCCTGTCTTGCCTTTTCACACTCAAACGGCATTGTAACGACAGCAATAACTACTGCTCCAGATTCCTTAGCAAGTTGAGCGACTACTGGAGCACAACCTGTGCCTGTTCCTCCTCCCATTCCTGCTAAAATAAAGACCATGTCTGCTGCAGTTACAGCTTTCTTCAAATCAGATAGAGATTCTTTTGCAGCTTCTCTTCCTTTCTGAGGATAACCTCCGCAACCAAGCCCTCTTGTTAATTCCTTACCGATAAGAATTTTCTCATCAGCTTTGGTAATACTTAAGTGCAAAGCGTCAGTGTTAACACCGTAAATTGTAGCACCATTAATACCTTTATTGAATAACCAAGTTATTGTATTACATCCTGAACCTCCGCAACCAACAACTTTAATGCTAGCTTTTCCTGCTCTCAACTCATCGAAATTAATACTATGAGTAGAAGCGTTCTGTATTGCCTCTTTTGCAAAATCTAGTACCATCTTTTGTAACCTCCTTTCAAATTATTAAACAAACTATTAAATTTGTTTATTTAAACAATAAGTTCTAGTTTAAATATTTGACTGTACTGAAAAAGAAGTAAATATTTTTAAATTTCTCAATCTTTTTTTGAATTCTTCATAATATTCATTAGGAAAGTTAGCACCAGCAGCAGGAATATGTCCTCCAGCACTTGAATTTCTAAAACCTTGGGTTAAATATTTCATTAATTTAGGTAAATCAACATCTTTATTCTGTCTTCTAGCAGAAATCTTATAATACTCTCCTCTTTTTTCAGCGACGATAAAAGTAGTATTTGGTTGTTCCATACTCAAAATATTTACTACTATATCTTTTACAGGGTATTTTGAATTTATTTCCCAAAAATAAACTCCTCCGATAATTAAACTTTCTTTTGAAAATCTATCAAGAGCTTTTTTAGCCTCTTTCTTAACTTCATCAGCATATTTTTTCAAATCACCCATCTGTCCAAAATTTTTTCCAATCTGATCAAAAACTCTTTTTAAGTTTGGTCTAAAATATAATATAGCTGAAGATAAATCTTCTTGAACATCCCAAATTCTTCCATTCTTAAAAGAATTATTTTCAATTTTAAATTCTTCATTATATTTTTTATAAACTTCTCTTATCCAATTTTCATTTTTAATAAAAAGCCAATCAGATAAACAAGAGCATACAACAAGCCAGTCAATATTTTCCAAATTCTGCACTTTGGAAAATAAATAATAGCACAAGTATCCTGCACATAATCCTTGAGCATTTAAGAAAACAATTTTTTCATAATTTATATCTTCTGTGAATCTATGATGATCTATAATCAAAACTTCTGCAAATTGAGTTATATCTTTGATTATCTTACTATTTTCTATATTCAAATCAGTAAAGACAACAAAATCAACTTTTAACTCTCTAAGTTCATTAACTAAATATTGATTCAAGTCAATATAATCTATAAATTTAATAAAATCTGTCTTCAAGACTTCATTAGCAACCTTTCCAGAAACCAATCCATCTAAGTCATTATGAGTTATAAGTGCAATTCTACCATTTTTAGCTCTAACTCTACTCATATAATCAATAAAAGAAAGTTCATTTCCAGCTATAAATTCAGGCTTTTGCATAAAATCACACTTATCTAGACTATTTAATTATATAGTCAATGATCTATAGAATTTAGAAAAAGGTCTTGACTATCAAGGGAAAAATATTCTATTTTTCACTATATATTCACTAAAGTTTTTCCAGAATCATTCCTTTAATACTCATTCTCTCACAAGCTTCAACAAATCTTTTAGCATCATCTATAGTTCCAACAACTCCGGCACCATAATGCATAGGAATAGCAATATCGGGATTAATCATACTAGCTGCTTCTGCAGCCTCCTCAGCATTCATAACATACTCTCCAGAAACAGGAAGTAATGCAATAAAATTATTTCCATGCTTTCCATACCCGCTCAAATTTTTCATCTCAGGAATTTTATCTGTATCTCCTGCATGATATATTATAACATTCCCATACTTAACCAAATAACCTAACCATCCTTCTCCTTTTGAATGAAAATCCTTTCCAACATTATAAGCTGCTAAAGCTTGAACCTTTATCTTTCCAAGTTCAATTTCATCACCGACTTCCATAACTTCCATTTCCACACCTTCTATTCTAGTTATCTTGCTCTGAGAATCAGGAGGAACGATTACTAAAGTTCCTTGCTTAGCCAGTTTTGTAATATCTTTTATACTACAATGATCATAATGGCTATGAGTAATTAAGATATAATCTACTTTCCCAATACCCTCACTTACATTATATGGATCTATAACCAGCTTCTTACCATTTCCATTTTCAATTAGAAATCCGTCATGTCCGAGAAATTGGATTTTGACACCCTCAACTTCCATAAAAAACAGAAATCATTAATACTTTTAAAGATACTGGTATTTTAACAAGGTATTATTTAAGCATACTTTTGAAAGAAGCTCTATTAAAGTAAACTACCACAAATATCCAAAAAGCTACTTGTAAGAAATCAGCACCGATTGACCAAGCTACTTCAGAAACATCTGAGAAAGAAACAGTTTCTAAAGAACGTAATGGTTGAATATCATTTATTATGTCTAGAACATTTTTCAATAAGAAGAAAGAAGAACCCCAAACAAAAAGTTTAGGCACTGACGTCTTTAATCGAAAAACATGAACCGAACCAATAAAGACAAATACGCTTCCAACAATAGAAACTAGCCCTATAAAGAAGTCATAGATAGTAGAAGTGTTATCTGTAGCATTAAACATTTTAGCTAATAAATAAATTACTGATTGATATCCAAAATAAGAAAACAAAGAAACAGTAACTAAGATCAAAAATATAGCTAAAACAAAAGCTAAAGTAGGTACCATTCTTTTTCCATTAGAACTCTTTTTTTCAACCATCAACTATAAAGAGTTAATTAGTTTATAAATCTTACTCAAACATCTTAGCTAAATTAAGCATTTTGTTATCTTGTCCCTTAGCACACATAATTTGCATTCCAACAGGTATTTTATCTATTTTACCAGCAGGAACACTAACAGCACATATCTCAGCAAGGTTAGCAGGGATAGTGAGAGCATCATAAGCATACACTTCTTCAGTCTTCATTTTCTTTCCTTCACCAATTTTCCAAGGCAAACCTGGACAAGTAGAAGAAATTATGCAATCAACTTTTTCAAAAGCATTCTCAAACTCTTTCTTAATCAACTCTTTGACTTTCAAAGCTTTCTCATAATACTGCCCAGCAAATTCTGCTTTAGTTATCTCACTTCCTCCAAGAATTCTTCTTAAAACTTCCTCTCCACATACCTCTTCTATTTTTTTCCCATATCTTCTTCCATCAAATCTTCTAGTCGCAGAATAAAACTCGCTATAAACTAAGGGATAATAAGTCTCAACAGCCAAATCAATATGTTCAATTTCTATTTTCTCAGCACTAAACTTATATTTTTTCTTAATTTCATCAACTTTTTCATCAATTAGCTTTTGTATTTTCTTATCTACTCCAGATATTTTCAAAACTCCAATTTTCACTTTGTCTAATTTTTCAAATTTAATAGATTCACTTTCAAAAGTAGTTGTATCTCTCTCATCTTTTCCTCTTATAACATCTAAAACTAAAGCACAATCTTCAACATTCTTAGCAAAAACTCCTATTTGATCTAATGACATTGATAAATCAATTAAACCATATCTTGAAACAAAGCCATAACTTGGTTTAACTCCTAAAACTCCACAATGTGAAGCAGGATTTCTTATACTTCCTCCAGTATCGCTTCCTAATGCAACATCACAAAAGCCAGCAGCAACAGCAGCCGCACTTCCTGAACTACTTCCACCTGGAACTCTTCCTTTTGCAGAAGGATTTTCAGAACATCCATAAGCACTATTTTCTCCACTTCCACCTGCAGCAAATTCATCCATATTAGCCATTCCAATTATCAAACCATCTTCTTTCTTTATTTTTTCAATAACTGTAGCATCATAAGGGGCAATATAATTTTCAAGAACATGAGAAGCACAATTAGTTATCATCCCCTTAACATTTATATTACTTTTAACAGCGAATATATATCCAAATAATTTTCCTTTCTCTTTCTTTTCATCTAACTTTTTAGCCTCAACAAGCACATTCTCATTTAAATGTAAAATAGCATTTATCTTACCATTTTCTTCTTTTATCTTATCCAAATATACCTTAGCTTTATCATAAACTTTCATATCTATAATTCCAAAGCATAATTATTAAACCTTGCTAAAAAACATGTTTCATAAAGTTTAAATAAACACCATTCCAACAAATAATATGATACTTTGGATTATATTAGGAATAATACTATTAATTGTAGTTGTATTTGCTTTATACTACAATAGATTTACAATTTTAGAAAATAGAATTGATAATTCTCTTTCTCAGATTGATGTTCAATTGAAAAAAAGAGCAGATTTAGTTCCAAACTTGATAGAAACTGTAAAAGGTTATGCAAAACATGAAAAATCTATAGTAACTGAAGTTACAAACGCAAGAAAAGCAATGCTTGGAGCTAAAGATCTTCCAGCAAAAGTAAAAGCAGGAGATGCATTACAAAATGCACTTAAATCGATATTTGCAATTGCAGAAAACTATCCCCAATTAAGAGCAAATGAAAACTTCTTACATTTACAACAAGAGTTATCTGCAATAGAAGAAAAAGTTGCATACTCAAGGCAATATTACAACGATTCAATATTAAGTTACAACAATAGCGTTGAAACTTTCCCAGGCGTATTTTTTGCTAAACTTTACAACAAACAAGAAAAAACAATGCTTAAAATTGCTCCAGCAGAGAGAGAAAATCCTAAAGTATCATTTTAGATTCCAACAATTTTTAAACACTAACCCACATTCTAATTCATGGTAGAAAGATTAAATTTTGAAGATCAAATATCAAGCAATAAGATAAAATCAATTTTCTTAATGGGATTTATATTATTAGTTTTTGTTTTATTAGGGTATATCATTTCAATTTTTACAGACCCAAGTCTATTCTTTATTATAATGATTTTCTCAATTATAATTTCTTTAACATATATCTGGACAGGTTATTACTATTCTGCACAATTAGCATTAGCATCAGTTAGAGCTAAACCTGCCTCTCCTACTCAACATAGACAATTACTACATGCTGTTGAAAATATGTCTTTAGCTTCTGGATTACCAATGCCTAAAGTATATGTAATGCAGTCAGAGCAAATCAATGCATTCGCTTCAGGTAGAGATCCAGAACATGCAGTAATATGCATAACAACGGACGCATTAGATAAATTAAACAAACAAGAGCTAGAAGGAGTAATCGCACATGAAATGGCTCACATTGCTAATTATGATATTAGATTCATGACACTTACAACAATTTTAGTAGGTATGGTTTCAATAGCTGCAGAAATATTTCTAAGAAGCCTCTGGTTCTCAGGTAATGATAGAGAAGGTGGAAAAGGTAATGCAATTCTACTGATTATAGGCCTTGTCCTGGCTATTTTAGCACCTATCGCGGTTCAATTAGTTCAATTAGCTATTTCAAGAAAGAGAGAATTCACAGCAGATGCAACAGGAGCAAAATTCACACGTTATCCTCAAGGACTTGCAAATGCATTAAAAAAAATAAGAGATGACCATGACGCAATAACAAGCAAAGACCAACACCATTATGCAAAAGCTCTTGCACCCTTATTCATTGGTAATCCATACAAAAAGATCTCCGGCCTTTTCTCTAGTCATCCAGATGTTAACGAAAGAATAAAGATTCTAGAAAATATGTAATCAAAAGCTTACTTTAGTAAATGGTCTTTTCAAATAAAGAATTTCTTGCAATTCATAAAAGTCAAGAGTCTCTTTAACCTGATCATCAAAATATCTTAACTGATAATCCTTATCAGTTTTTGAATCAAATAATTCAATAGCCATTTCTTTAGTGCTTCCATGGTCTATTAAACAATAATGTGCATCAACTTCCAGTTGTTTTCCATCAACACTAACTTTATCGCCTTTCTTTAATTTAGAAATAGGCTTACTTGCATTCATAACAATATCTTCTCTATCTACTCCACTAGAGTTAGATAAATCTTCAGCTTCTTCAACTTCATCTTCAAGTTCTTCTTCACTTATTTTTCCAACTTTCTTTGGCTTACTTTCAGCATATTCGACATCATCATCATCTGCAAAAGCATCATCTAAATCACTTCCTCCAGAATTCTTCTCTTCTTCAATAGCCTGAATGTCTTTCTTAAGCTTTTTATTAATTTTAACTTCTTTCTTTTTTGTCTTTTTAGCAACCATAATTATTAAAATAAAATGGCCTTTTTAAGTCTTATTAATCAATAATTCATTACCACTCTTTCTTCTCAGCAATTATACAATTATTATTTTTATTAGGAGCATTAGAGAACATTCTTTCTCTAAATTTATCATCACATTTTTCACCATTTCCCTCTTTTCTAAAACCACCAACACTACTAAATATCTTCTTCTTTTCACTTAATTTAACTTTTGCTAAACTCTTACTAAAATTCTTAAGTATATTCTGAACTTCTTTCTGTATTTCTCTCTTCTTTTCTTCACTTATCATATCAATCTAATTCAAACTAAATTTATAAAGTTATTTAAAAACTAATAATGGAACATATAATTCTTGAGAAGAGAGGCCTCTATGCTCTCCTAGATGATATTTTTGTTCATCTTGATAAAATAATTTATCAAAAATAGCATAATTATCTTTCATTATTATAACAAAATCTCCCATCCTATCTCTTAAACTTTTATGTTCTTCAAATAAACCAAATAGATTATTTTTTAATAAATCTTTACTCTTATAAATATTGCAACAATGATTCATTTTAGATTTAACATATTTTTCAAAATCTCTATATCTTAAATTTTTAACATAACAATAAGCAAATCTGCTTTCACCACATAAAGGCATTAGTAACATTTCTTTCAATTTTGGATGGTCATTCATTAAGATTCTTCTTGAAGCTGGAATGTCTATTTCACCATGATCAGCAGTAATTATAACCATGGTATTTGTTCCATTTAATGATTTTACAAAAGAGTTTATTTTTTTAGAAAGTTTTGAAAAATGTCTGAGAACTTCTAAACTATTTGCTCCTTTTTTATGAGATAAAGAATCGTGTTCTGAATAATAAGCATAAATATATTTTTTATTTTTATTAGAATGAATAATTTTACTCATTACCTTGAAATAAGAATTCATAGATTTGTATCCGATTCTTTTTGCTTTACCTCCAGCAACTTTACTAAAAGCTGAATTAATTATTTCGTTTGGTTGAATAACATATGATTTAACTTTTAATTTATTAAAAAGAGGTTTAATGTTGAATACATTTCTTATATCTGCAAGTTCACTTAAATCAACTTCATTTTTTATCTTTGCTCTATATTTTAAAGGAATTACAATAGTTCCAAATTCTTTCAAATAACTATACCAACCAATCATTCCATGTTGTTTTGAAGAATCTCCAGTCAAGAAAGCAGGAATTGCTGCAGTAGTACTAGAAGGAAAAACACTTGTAATTTTTCCCCTTATATTATTTCCAAATAATTTATCCCCTCCATTTTTCTTTAAAAAATCATAACCTAGGCCATCTATAACCATTAAAACAACATTATCATGCATTTTAATTTCAGAAGAAGGTAATATTTTTAGAGAATTATATCTTGATTTATATCCAAAAGCTCTTCCAATTGAACTTACTAAATTTATTATACTTCCACCTTTATAATCAGGTTTATTCATAAAACAAAAAACCAAAAGAACTTTAAATATCTTCTTGGGAGAAGATATCACCTCTTTTCCCAAGAGAGAAACAATAATATTACAATAAACATAATACCTTTCTATATATAAACATTCTCACGATTAAAAAAACATATTCTAAAGAATATTAAGGAGTTAATCTATCTCTATCTCGTGGAAACATAGTTGCTTCACGAATATTATCTAAACCACAAACTAACATAGTTAATCTTTCCAAACCGATACTCCAACCAGAATGGAATGGTGCTCCATATCTAAAAGAATCAATATAATCTTTCATAATTTCAGGTTTTATTTTTTTAGCTTTTAAGCGAGTAATTAGCAATTCTGGTAAATGGATTCTTTGTCCTCCAGATGTTATCTCTAAACCTTTGTATATACAATCAAATCCTTCTGACAATTCAGCTTTTGGATCTTCATTTTTAGGCATTAAATAAAAAGCTCTAAGTGAAAGTGGCCAACTATGTACAAAAACTAAATCATCAGGATATAATTCTCCTAACTTTTTCTCTGCTTCAGGAGATAAATCTTCCCCATAGGATATTTCAACTTTATTTTTATTTAATAATTTAATAGTATCTTCATAAGACATATAATGTGCTTTAGGAACTTTTAATTTAACATCTAACAATTTTAACTCATCACTACATTCTTCAATTATTGTTTTAATTAAATATTGCATTACTTCCTCTTCCAATTTCATAATTCCAAACATATCATAAAATGCGGCTTCAATATCCATTTGTCTTATTTCATTAATGTGTCTAACAGTATTATGTTTTTCAGCTCTCCAAACAGGAGTAATCATAGTGATTTTTTCCATACTACAAGCCAACATTTGTTTATAGAGTTGAGGACTTTGAGCTAAACATGCTTCTTTATCAAAATATTTTACTTTAAACAAATCAGCTCCGCCTTCACTTGCAGCCCCAATTAAACATGGAGGTTGCATTTGAATAAAACCTTTTTTAGTAAAATAATTTAAAAAATTAGTAGCAATTACACTTTGAATCTTAAATATTGCTTGTGTCTTTCTTCTATGAAAATCTAAAAATCTATAATCTAATCTTTTAGGTAATTCAGTTTTAGAAAAATCAGTTGTATCTATAGGTAATGTTTCTTCAGCTTTAGATATAACTTCAACAAAATCAGGGTTTATCTCTCTACCACCACTAGCCTTTGCACTTTTCTTAACTTTACCTTTTACAACAATAACGCTCTCTCTATTAATTCCTTTCATATTAGCAAAGACCTTATCATCAGTTTCTCCTTTAAATCCAGTAACTTGTATCTCTCCACTTATATCTCTTATAACTAAAAAAATTAATTTGCCAAGCTCCCTCTTATCATAAAGCCATCCAGCAATAGAAACTTCTTCTCCATCATCCTTAACACTAATCTCTTTAATTTGCTTTCTTTCAACAAGAACTTTCTTTACATCCATAAAATATCATAGAAAAGAGGTATTTTTAATCTTTATTGTTTAGACAATAGATCTGATAATAAAGCGAAATCTTTTTGTTTAGGAACAAGTTCATAAATCAGTTTACCATTTTTATAATAAACTTTATGTGCGTTTGCTTCTTCCTTAGAAGAAATAATTTTATATCTTTCATCAACAATCTCTAAGGCACAATTATCATCTAATGCGATTCCAATTCCAGAAGTTCTACTCATAATTTCAATCATACCTTTCTTTCTATGTGGCTCTCTGACATGATGTGGACTAAGAGTTAGATTTACTAACCCTAAACAAGAAAGTCTTGTTAAACTACTATCTTCTGGATTTTTAAATTTTCTAGTATCGCTACTTCCATATCTAAACCAGCAAATAGCTCCTGCACTTACTCCAGATAAAACTATCCCTTTTTCATATGCTTCTCTTAATATCTTATCAACACCATTTCTTCTCCAACATCTAAGCATAAATCCAGTATCGCCACCTCCAACATAGATAATATCAGAAGAAAAGATTTTGCTTCTTATTTCTTTAATAGATAATTTCTCTTTAATTAAATAAAGTACGTCTACATTGCAACCAAGTCTTTCACCAAAATGCTTTTGCACAACAGAATAATATCCTAGAGAATCTTTACTTGCAGTAGGAATAAGTAAAATTTTAGGATTTTTCTTTCCAGTAAGTTCAACAATATTTTTATCAATAGACAAAGTTTCAACAGGATAACCTGGCCTTCCTATTTCTCCCCCACCAATAGCCACTATTTTACCCATAAAAATAATAGGTTAAACCTTCTTTTAACTCTTTTGATAAATATAATAACTATTCACAATAATCTGTATTTCCACTTCTAGGGTCTTCCCATTCAACATCAAATTCAACAAAACCAGAAATTGGAGTTAAACCTTTAACACTACCATTTTCACACGCGATTAAGACATCGACACACTTATTTCCATCACATATAGCACTTGTCCAAGTGTAATTATTATCCAATTGATTAATTACAATATTACCTGTTATTCCACCATCAATCAAGACATTTCCTATCAAAAGCCCTATTAAAAAAGCAATAGCTATAAACAAAGAAATAACTAATAATTTCTTACTCAAAGCTGTCAATTCATACTTAGTCATAAAAATAAGGCATTTAGAAGCTTTTTAAAGTTTTTCAAAATATCAATTTTGAATAATTTTTTGTAGAATTTCCATTACTCTTCTCTTATCAATATCCTTTCCAAGTTTACCTATTATCGCACCCATATAAGCTCCTTCTCGTAAGCCTGGTTTTTCATTCACAATTTTCTTAATTTCAATTTCAAGCACATTTTCATCAATTTTTTCAACCTTCAAAGAACTTTCCAAACTTTCTCCACTTGCAATTTTATTCAATATAACCTTAACATCTCCTTCACTTATATTTCCTTGTTCAACAGCTTCCAAAACTTTTCCAATTATTACTTCATTTAATATTTCTTTAATTTCATCAAAACTTTTCTTCATTTTTGAAGATAATTCTGCTCTCCATAGAGTAATAATTTTTGCGACTAATTCAGGATTTTTATGTATTTTCAACAATTCCCCAAATTCCTCAACATTCCCATCTAAAATCAAATTAAGCAATTCTCCATTCAATCCTTTCTTTTCCAATTCTTTTTTTACATCTTGTTTTAATTTAGGTAAATTCTTCTTCAAACTATTTATCTTTTCTCTGCTAATTTTTAATAGAGGTAAATCTGTTTCGGGATACATTCTCGCACTTCCAGGCATAGGTCTATTAAATTTACTTTCTCCATTAGGTAAAGCTCCTCTAACTTCTCCATTTATCTTACCCTCTTCAACATCATTAATTTGTCTTGCAATTTCAACATCTATTGTTTTAACCATCATACTTGGATCCTGAAAACCTTTAATTTCTACTCGTTCATGTCCTCTAACTGAAACATTTACGTCTTGCCTTATTGTTCCAATTCCTCTTTTAACTCTACATGCTCTAAGAACTTCTCCAATTTTAAGAGCCGCTTCTTTAATTTGTTCTGGTACAACTTCTACTACTCCTGTAGAAATTTCAATCAAAGGAATTCCTAATCTATCTAATTTCCAAGTTTTAACATTTTCATCTTTATCATTTTCATCTCCCTCTCCAGGTCTTGCAGAATCTTCTTCAAGTGCTATACCTGCAATCGGAACTCTTCCGAAACTAGTTTCCACAAATCCAGAATGTGCAAATAAAACAGTTCTCTGAAAACCTGAAGTATTACTTCCATCAATTACAGTCTTCCTCATTATTTGAGTATTTTGATATATTTCACAATTCAAAAGTAAAGCAATCTGCAAACCAATATCAAGAGCTTCCATATTAATAATTTCAGGAGGACTTTCATCTAATTCAACTAAACAATTATTATCAGAATAGTATTGATAAGCGAAAGTCCTATTCAATCCATGTTCATATTCAACAGCACTATCAACCTTTCCACTCTCCCCAGCAACTTTATGCAATTTCCTCTTTACAACTAAATCACATTCATCATTTCTAAGCACACTAGCACATTTACAAAATAGCTTTCTAGTATCTAATTGCTGATGTATCTCCAACCCAGCACGAAATCCAAGTTTAGCATATTCCTGTCTATCCATAAATTCTCAAAAGAAAAGGGATTATTAAAGTTTTAGTTAATCATTTATTTTAATAACTGAGCATCTCTAAATTTCTTACGTGCATTTAAAAAGCTTTGAAATAAATAACCTTGTATAGCTTCTGTTTCATCTCTTGAAATAACTTGATTTAAAGGTCTAACAATTTTTCCTCTTTCAGTCATATAAGGAATTTCAACATTAGGAATAGAATCAAAAAAATCTCTAACATTTACACTATCTCCATTTCCAGAGATACTAACATTAAGTCTATCTAATTGATATAACTCTTTTTTAATATCTTTATTAAATTTAAGTTCTAATCCTTTCGCTTCATCCTTAAGGATACCTTCATTCGCACAAGCAAATCTTAAACAACCAACATCAACATATGAAGAGTGTCCATCTTGATATACTTGATTCTGTCTTCTATTATAATCTCCTATTAAAAGAGCGTCTAAATATATTGAGTCCAAACCAGCCAAATTACCTAATCTATCATCAATTATTTCAGTTTGAGGATTAGGTTGAAGATTAGAAAAAAAATAATTTTTTCTACCAACATGTTTTTGTGCATTTATACCTTCAAAAACAAGGCCTTGACCTTCTACAACAAAATTTTTAGGAGTTCTTATACCAAATTTATTAGCAAAAAGAGAAGCCATTACTTCATATATAGGTTGATTTTCTATTCTAAAAGGATAAGATTTAGGAAGTTGTGAAGCTACGCAATATTTAAAATAGCCATTAAGAGGTTGACCTGAAAAGCCAGATAACTGACAGACTCCTCCAGGATTTGAACCTTTCTTATCACTTAAAACATTTAATTTTAAAGCCATATAAAAATTGGCTAAACTTGGCTTTTAAATCTTTCTATTTGTAACTATCTCTAAGTTACAACAAGAAACCATCATTTTATGCCTGTAAACCATTCCGCCGTCTCTTTCAATCCTTTTTCCAATTTATACTCTGCTTTCCAACCCTTACTAGCTATTTTTTCAGCATTCAAAGCATTTCTCAACAATTCTCCTTGAATAGCAGGACCATGCACAATCTTGCTCTTTTTATTAGTTAATTTAAGTAACATTTTAGCAAGTTCATTTACACTTATTTCCTTTCCAGTACCAATATTATAAATTCCATCAAGATTCTTTTCCATAACCATTAAATTAGCATTTACAACATCTTTAACAAAAACAAAATCTCTTGTCTGCTCTCCGTCTCCAAAAACAACTAAATCCTCATTTTTTAACAATTTAGAAATAAAAATAGAAATAACTCCTGCCTCTCCTTTAGAGTCTTGTCTTGGCCCATACACATTACTATACCTTAATATACAATAATTCAATTTCTTTGTATCTTTCATAATTCTAAGATAATTTTCAGTTGTCCATTTAGCCAAACCATAAGGAGATTCTGGCTTTATTTCACTCTCTTCATTACAAGGAACCTTTGCTTCTTTAGAATAAATAGCTCCACCAGTAGAAGAAAATATTATCTTTTTCACACCATGTTTAACGCAATTATCTATTAAATTCAAACTTCCAATAATATTTATTTTTGCATCTTCAACAGGATTTTCAAGCGATTTCCTTACATTAGCTTGAGCAGCTAAATGATAAACATAATCAAACTTCCCCTCAGAAAATAAAGAATTCAAATCATCCCTTATATCCTTTAAAATTAATTTAGATTTATTATTAACATTCTTCTTATTTCCAGTAGTTAAATTATCAATTACACTTACTTCATGTCCTTTAGCAATTAAAGCATCAACTAAATTGCTTCCAATAAATCCAGCTCCACCACTAACTAATATTTTAGCCATTATTCAGTTAGCCTCTCACTCAATTCTCCAGCCATATTCTCAAGCATTTTTTCTTTAACATTCTTCTTCCATCCATGATGTCCAAGTACATATCCCAATTTAACAAAAGCAGTTTCAGATAACATATTTTCTAAAAATATAACTCCTGCTTCCATCAATTCTCTTCCAGTACTATAAATCAATGGATCAACTCTTCCATTTACAGTCTGACTAGTTAAACATACAACAAAACCTTCTCTTATATGTTTTTTAATTTTGGTCAACCAACTATTTCTACTTTCTCCAACAGGTAAATGTCCCAACCCAGTTCCCTCAATTATAATACCCTTACAATTTAAAGCATAAAAATCAATGATAGCTGAATCTTGTCCTGGAAAATATTTAACGAGAGCAATCTTATCACTAAAATCTGTATCGAGCTCACACTTTTTTCCAGTTCTTTTCTTAAAATTAGAAATAAATTCTATTTTATCAGTATAAACTTTAGCAATAGGTTCACAATTTATTGGCTTAAATGCATCTCTTCTAGAGCTATGCATTTTTTTTACTTTAGTTCCAAGCAAAGCATAACAGTAATCATCATTAATTGTAGCATGTCCAACAATCATAACTTCTGCACATTCACTTAAAGCCATTTGAGCAGCACACTGTAAATTTAAATTTGCATCACTACTTGCTCTATCTATACTCTTCTGACTATAGGTCAAAACAACAGGTTTATTCAAATTTTTAAGCATAAAAGATAATGCTGCTGCAGTATAATGTAATGTATCTGTACCATGAGTAACTACAACTCCTTCAATTTCATCATCATCTAAAAGTTGTTTAACAGATTCAGCAATTTTTATCCAATGGCTTGAATCCATATTTTCACTTAAAATCATAAAAGGAGATAATATTTTTTTAACATTAACTTTTTCAAACAATTCAGGATAAATTTTTCTAAATTCATTTATATCAGTCAAAGGAGAAACTCCTCCTGTTCGAGAGTCTACTTTACTAGCTATAGTGCCTCCAGTAACAACTAATCCTATTTTTTTCCTATTGTTTTCTTCTTTCTTTTCATTCTCTACTATCTTCTCCGCTTCATACTTCTTAAGTATCCTTCCAGCAAGCACATTTTCCTTTGCAATTCCTATATTATAGCCTGATTTCAATTTCAATAAAATAATACTTGAATCGGGATTATCTAAATAAATTCCATCTATTTCTTCATGAGCAAGTCTCAAACGAACAGAATCTCCAGCTTCAAATCTTTCAAAGTCCATAAATTAAACAAAATAAAGGAGTATAAAAAATTACCTAAAAGATAGACTTAAAAGGAAATTAGTAAAAATTTATATATCATCCAGAATATTTAATAAAATGAATAAAGGATTCATTATAGGATTGATAATTAGCGCAGTATTGATTATTATTAATATTTTAGCTATTTTAGCTGGTGGAGGAGGACATGGTCCACCATTGTATTTCTATACAGAATTACCTCTATCCTGGCTACTAAGTATACTAGGGCTAGATTACTTTCTTGCACTTTTAGGCATACTTGGAACGCCGTATCCCACCCTAATTTTAGGATCGATTGTATTTCTCGGTTTTACAACTTTTATAGGTTTTTTATTTGACGAAAAATATTCTAATAAAAGAAAATTGATATTTTTAATCATTTTATTATTAATATTTACTCCGCTATCTTCTTACACTCATTACCTAAAATATAATGATGGTAAAATAATATCTAATTATAATGGTGGCTGGGTTAATATAAATCAAGAGATATGTGATGATTTATCTCTATTTAATGAAAATCGGAAATATGATTGTTATCTCTCATTATCAAGAAGTCTAATCATCAATAAAGAGATATGTAATAAAATTTCTGGAATTGATAATATAGATTGCAATAATAACCTTGCTAAAAAAACAGGAGATTCATCTAATTGTGGATCTAACCCGGAATGCTATATTTTTGCAGCCACCAAGAGTTCTAATGTTAATCTATGTGAAACATTAAAAAGTCATTGTCAAGAAAATTGTAACTTTTGGTTTAGTACCTGTATAAGTGAAGTTGCTCTTAGTACTGGAAATTTTAGAATTTGCGGAAAAGATTATAATTGCATTAGCTTAGTTGCAATTGACAAAAAAGATAAAACCATATGTAATTATATTGAAGAATCTATTTCTAAAAATAGATGTTATGAAGATATCATGAAGGGTATGAATGTAAGTAAAGATTATAACTCTAATTAAATCCAATTATATCAATAACTCTTTCCAATGTAAGCCCAGTAATCAGCTTCTTTACCAGAAATAATACACTTTCCATTTTTATCAGGCTGTTTATCTGGAATGTTTAAAACTTTAGCTCCTATTGTAATTGCCTTTAACTCTTCTTCAACTTTATCACTATTGGAAATAGGTGCGAAAGCAATTTTCTTGTTTTCCAATACTTTCTTAACTTCTGCAATTGATTTACATTCAACAATACTTTCATGCAGAAATTTGTAAGCTTTTTTGAACATATCATCCTGAATCTCTTCAAGCAGTTCTCCAACTTTCTTCTTCAGATCTTTTAATTTAACACTCTCCTTACTACTATTATCTCTCCTTACTAAAATAACTTCTTTCTTATCTAAATCCTTAGGTCCAATTTCAATTCTAATAGGAATTCCTTTCATTTCCCACTCATTAAATTTATACCCTGGTTTATACTCTTCTCTATCATCAACAATTACATCATATTCACTCAAATCTTTTTCAATCTCCTTAACAACTTTCAAAACTTTATCTTTACTATCTTCAAATAAAATAGGGACAACAACCACTTTATTGCTTGCAATTTTAGGAGGTAATATTAATCCTTTTGTATCAGAATGAATAGCAAACATAACGCCAAGCATTCTTGTAGATATTGCCCAAGTATTTTGATAAGCATATTCTTCTTTTCCGTCTTTATTCAAAAACTTTATTCCGTAAGCCTTAGCAAAATTCTGTCCATCATGATGCCAGTCAGGACCTTGAATTGCTTTTCCATGAGGCATAAAGAATTCCATAGAATAAGTATATTCTGCTCCAGCAAAAGTTTCTTTTTTACTCTTCCTTCCAATTAAACTAGGTAAAGCTAAATATTTTTCACATACTTCTCTATAAATTCCAATAATTTTTTCTTTTTCATTTTCTGCTTCTTTCTTACTTGCGTAAACACTATGTCCTTCATTCCATAAAAATTCTCTTGATCTTAAGAATGGAACTGGATGCTTGAACTCCCATCTAACAACATTATTCCATTGATTATATAATAAAGGTAAATCTCTCCAGCTTCTTATCCATTTTGAATAACTTTCATACATCAAAGTCTCGCTTGTAGGTCTTATAGCTAATTTTTCATTAAGTTTACTATCTCCAGCATGAGTAACCCAAGCAACTTCAGGTGTAAATCCTTTGAAATGCTCGGCCTCTTTCATTAAAGTTTTTTCAGGAATAAATAAAGGAAAATAAACATTTTGCACTCCAATTTTCTTGAATCTTTTATCTGTTTCTTCTTTTATTTTTTCCCAAATTGCATAAGCTCTAGGCTTAAATACAATACATCCAGAAACACTAGTATAATCGGCCAATTCTGCTTTAAGCATTATTTGGGTAAACCACTCTGAAAACTCATCCTTATCAGCAGTAATTCCTTTAGAATCTTTTTCAATTATTTTATCTTTTTTCATTAATATCAATTAGAAAAGGAGTTTATTAAATGTTATTATTGAACTAAAAAATTACTCAAAAAGTATTTAAACATCTTTTACAGATTAATAGCATGAGAGGAGCTATAATTGGTATAATAATCGCGATCATTCTTATAGCCGGTGTTGTAATGTATAATCAATCAAATAAAGAAGTTATACCTAAAGGAACATCATTAAATATAGTAGACGACCCCTCTTCTGAAAAAAGCATAGATATAACTGGATTTGCATTCACTCAAGAAACTTTAACTATAAAGAAAGGAGAGAAAGTTACCTGGACAAATAAAGATTCTGCAAAGCACACAATAACTTCAGTTTCAGGTTCTGAATTAAATTCAGAGACTTTAAACAAAGATCAGACTTATTCACACATATTTACTCAAACAGGAACTTATGAATATAAATGTAATTTCCACGATTCCATGACTGGAAAGATAATTGTAACTGAATAAACTTATTTTTATTTTTCCTTATCTATAATCTATTTTAAAACCAATAAACAAGTATTAAAAACCCATTATCTAAGAATACTAAAGGCCCATAGTTCAGTGGATAGAACGCCGCGCTTCGGACGCGGAAACCGGGGTTCAATTCCTCGTGGGCCTGTAAGAAACATTATAAATAACATTAAATTGTTATAAAAACATAAAAGATGGTTGATAAAATATATCTAGCAATGGCTGAATTGATAGGCACAATAATTGGTGCTGGTTTTCTAGCAATACCTTTCGTTATGATGAAATCAGGAGCCCCAATAGGCCTTCTACATTTACTTCTGATAGGAATTATAATTACCACGACAATGCTTTATCTTGGTGAAATTGCATTAAGAACTAAAGCCAATCATCAGCTGACTGGATATGCATCAAAATACTTAGGAAGACTAGGTAAAAAAATAATGTTTATCAGCGTAGCTTTTGGAGTTTACTCTTCAATACTAGCCTATTTAATAGCGGAAGGAATATCAATTAGCCATCTCATTTTCAACTCGGCAGAATATGCATTCCCAATAAGTTTAATCTTCTGGGCATTTCTTTCATTCCTAACTTACAAAGGAATTAAATCTTTAAAAAAAGGAGAATCTTTCAGCGTATTTTTAATTCTTATCATTGTTTCACTAATCACTATAATCTATATTCCAGAAGTTAATATTGATAATCTAACTTACATAAATCTAGTAAATGCATTCTTACCATTCGGAGTCATATTATTTGCATATCAATCATTTACAGCAATTACTGAAGTAAAATTAATTTTAGGAAAAGAAAGAGATAAAATGAAAAATACCATTGTTTACGCACATATAATTGCATTTGTAGTATATGCTATATTTGGGCTAGTAGTTTTAGGTGTAAAAGGACTTGCAACACCTGAAATTGCAACTCTTTCTTTAGGCAAACCATTCATATTCCTAGGCATATTAACAATGTTAACTTCGTATCTTTCACTATCAATTTCTTTAATGGATAATTTACGTTTTGACTATGAAATGCATAAAATGAAAGCCTGGTTATACACAATTCTAGTTCCATTAATACTTTTCATAATTCTTACATTTATAGAAAAGACCTCATTCATTTTAGTTCTCGGAATAGGAGGAGTAATCTCTGGTGGCCTCACAGCTATTCTAATATTATTAATGCACAACAAAGCTCAAAAGCTAGGAGATAGAAAACCTGAATATTCTTTACCTTCATCAAAAATAATAGCAGTTATTCTTTCCTTAATATTTATAGCAGGAGCAATAATAGAGATATATAATTCAGTATCTTAAAGTTACTTCAACATTCTCTCTAATACTTTTCTAGCAACTACAAAATCAGCCATTTTCTTTGTTTCCTTCATTATTTCTCCCATAAGAAAATTAAAAGAATTCTTCTCTCCTTTTTTATAATCATTAACAGCATTATTATTTTTAGATATAACTTTTTCAATTATCTTTTCTAATTCTTTTTCATCGCTTATCTTTTCACCTTCAACTTTGGGCATAAAACTCTTAGGATAAAATTTATTCAATATCTCTTTCCCTTTAAGAGGAGTTATCTTACCTTTCTTAACTAAATTCAATAATTCTACAAAATGTTCAAAATCAATTTCAACTTCGTGCAATTTTTTCTTATTATAATTCAAGAATCTAAGAAGTTCAATACTTACCCAAGTAAGAGCAAATTCTCCACCAACTTTATCAGCAACCTTCTCAAAGAATTCAACAACGTCTATGTTTTTAGAAAGAACTTCTGCATTTTTATTATCTAATTTATATTTCTTAACTAATTTTTTAAGTTTATCTTCAGGATTTTCAGGTAAACTATTTTTCAAATTAGAGATAAATTTTTCATCAATATATAAATTGACTAAATCAGGGTCTGAAATAAATCTATAATCTTC
>SXGU01474877.1_pt1 | contig 27746 bp, 24 predicted proteins | sample 3174531 | NCBI WGS metagenome assembly SXGU01 (sample SAMN11356863, study PRJNA531348) | freshwater metagenome | isolation source: freshwater sample F1-140 | place: China: Fuxian Lake, Yuxi | collected 2017-12-25 | reverse complement strand
TGATCGGGGTGGCGGAGCGGGCCCTGGAGTTGATGTGCCGCCGCGTCCATCAGCGGACCGCTTTCGGCAAGCGGATCGCCGATCAGGGCACCATCCGCCGCGATATTGCCGATTCCAGGATCGAGATCGACCAGGCCCGCCTCCTGACGCTTCAGGCGGCCCATATGATGGACACCGTCGGCAACAAGGCCGCCCGCGCCGAAATCGCCATGATCAAGGTGGTGGCGCCTAACGTTGCGTTGCAGGTGCTCGACCGGGCGATCCAGGCTCATGGCGGCATGGGCGTCAGCCAGGACACGTTCCTGGCCTACGCCTGGGCCCAATCCCGGACGCTTCGCTTGGCCGATGGTCCCGATGAGGTGCATCGCGAATCGGTGGCCAAGCTCGAACTCCGGAAGTGGACCCCGAAGTCATGAAACTCGACGGCCGGGTGGCGGTGGTAACCGGCGGCGCCAGCGGCATCGGCCGGGCTCTCTGTCACCGGTTTGCCGCCGAGGGGGCCCGGGTGGTCGTGTCGGATGTGGACCTCCCAGGTGCCGAACAGGTGGCGGCGGCCATCAATGCCGTGGCGTTCCGGACCGATGTCAGCCAGGAACGGGATCTGATTGCGCTGGTGGCTCACGTCGAACAACGAGTCGGGCCGATCGACGTGTTCGTCTCCAACGCCGGGATCGCCATCGGCGGCGGCGCCGAAACACCCGATGCCGAGTGGCGCCGCATCATCGACATCAACCTGATGGCGCACATCTGGGCCGCCCGGGTGCTGGTGCCCGACATGATCCGCCGCGGACAAGGCTACCTCGTCAACGTGGCCTCGGCGGCCGGGCTGTTGACCCAGCTCGGCTCCGCTCCGTACGCCGTGACCAAGCATGCCGCGGTGGCCTTTGCCGAATGGCTCGCGGTGACCTATGGGGCTCTGGGCGTCCGGGTGTCCTGTGTCTGCCCGTTAGGCGTCAAGACGCCGATGCTCACGGGCAGTGACGAGCGGATCACGGCGCTCTTGTCGCCCGAGGCCATCGAGCCCGAGGCGGTGGCCGAGGCCGTGGTTCGGGGTATGGAAGCGGAGACCTTTCTGATTCTGCCCCATCCGCAGGTCCGCGAGTACATCGCCCGGAAGGCCGCCGACCGCGACCGCTGGATCAAAGGCATGCAGCGTCTGCACCAGCGGCTCGAGGAGCAGGCGTGAGTCTGGCGCCGAACGCGGCGGATTCGATTCGCCCGGGCGAAGAGCTGGATCAGGCTGCGCTCGCGGCCTACCTGAAGGCGCAGCAACCAGGACTCCGGAGCGATCCGGTCATTCGCCAGTTCCGCCATGGCCATTCCAACCTGACCTACCTCGTCAGCGTCGACGGGTTCGACTATGTGCTCCGGCGTCCGCCGTTCGGCAACCAGGTCAAGTCGGCCCACGATATGGGTCGCGAGTTCAAGATCCTGAGTGCCCTGGCACCGGTGTTTGGGCCGGCGCCCCGGCCGCTGTTTTACTGCGAGGATCCCGGAGTACTCGGGGTGCCGTTCTATCTGATGGAACGGCGTCATGGCGTCGTGCTCCGCCAAGTGTTCCCGCCGGAATTGATGACCGATCCGGCGCTGGTGGGCCGGCTTTGCCAAGCGATGGCGGATACCCTCGCTGCCCTCCACCGCCTCGACTATCGCGCCATTGGGCTGGGTGATTTCGGAAAGCCTGACGGATACGTGGCCCGGCAGGTCAAGGGTTGGGCCGAGCGCTATGCCAAGGCGGAGACCGAGTCGGTGCCCGACCTCACCGCGGTCGGCCGGTGGCTGGCGGAGAACATGCCGGCGGAGCGGGGCGCCGCGGTCATTCACAACGACTTCAAGTTCGACAACGTGATGCTGGCCGCCGGCGATCTCGGCCGCGTCGAAGCGGTGCTCGATTGGGAAATGGCCACGATCGGCGATCCATTGATGGACCTGGGTACCGCCCTCGCCTATTTGCTCGAGCCGGGCGATCCGGCGCCGTTTCGGGCTGCCGCGATGGGGCCGATCGCGCCGGGGATGTGGACCCGGCAGCGGTTCGTGGACCGCTACGCCGAGCAGGCCGGCTTCCCGGTGGGAGATTTCCGCTTCTACTATGTCTTCGGAGTGTTCAAACTGGCGGTCATCCTCCAGCAGATCTACGCCCGCTATGTCCGAGGCTTCACGAGCGATGAGCGGTTTGCGTCGTTCAACGAGCGGGTAGCGGTACTCGCCCGGCAGGCGGCGCTGGCGATATGACCGATGACGTGACCGCCAACCGCCGCCAATTCCTGAAGTTCCTTGCCGCGAGCCCGTTGCTGCCCGCGGGGCTTTCGACCGACAGTCTCCGCCGGATCTTTCTCGGCCGCGAACCGGAGCGGGCGCTCGACTCGGTGTTTCAGGAGCCTGTATTGATCACGGCGCCCGAGCAGGCGCTCAACGTGATGGACTTCGAGCCGGCGGCCCGGAATGCCATCCCGCCGGCGCATTGGGCCTATCTGGCCACCGGGGTCGACTCCGATGGCACGGTCCGCGCCAATCGTGAGGGCTTCGACCGGTTTGCGCTGCGACCCCGCCGGCTACGCGACGTCAGCGTGATCGACACCGCCACCCGGTTGCTCGGTGAGTCATGGGAGACACCCGTCTTCCTCTGCCCAACCAGCAGCGGCAAGGCGTTCCATCCCGAAGGAGAGGTGGCGGTGGCCCGGGCGGCCCGGGCCAAGGGCTACGCGATGGCGCTCTCGACCGTGGCCACCAGTTCGATCGAGGAGGTCACCGAAGCCCGTGGGGCTCCGGTCTGGTTTCAGCTCTATCCGACCGACGACTGGGACGTGGCTCGAGCCATGGTCCAGCGCGCCGAGCGCGTTGGGTCACCGGCGGTGGTGGTCACCGTGGATCTCAAAGAGGGCAGCAATCGGGAGACCGAAGTCCGGGGTGCCCGAGCCGATACTCGGCAGTGCTCGGCCTGTCACGGCGCCGGCGACCGTTATGCGAACCGGATGCGCCGGAAGCCGATGTTCTCCGGACTCGACTTGAGCCGGGTCACGGCCCTCCACCCCGGGGTGTTTACCTGGGAGTCCATCAAGCGGATTCGGGGCATGAGCCGGATGAAGGTGATCCTCAAGGGAATCCTTACGAAAGAGGACGCGGCCCTTGCCGTCCGGCACGGGATCGATGCGATCGTCGTGTCGAATCACGGCGGCCGAGCGGAGGACGCCAATCGATCGACCATCGAAGCCCTGCCCGAAGTCCTCGAGGGTGCCGGCGGCCGAATCCCCGTCCTGATCGACGGCGGGTTCCGGCGCGGCACCGACGTGTTCAAGGCCTTGGCCCTCGGTGCCCGTGGCGTCGGGATCGGCCGGCCGTATCTCTGGGGCCTGGGTGCATTTGGCCAGCCCGGCGTCGAAATGGTGCTCGAACTGCTTCGTCGTGAACTCAAGACCATCATGCGCCAGAGCGGGACCCGATCGATTGCGGAGATTGATCGGGGCTTCGTCATTCGCCGGTCGTGATATCCCTCGACCGCCTGCGGCGGTACGCGGTGGCTCGTTCGCTGTTCCCGCCCACCACCCTCGGCCGCGCCATCGTCAAACTCGGCTTCGTGCAAGCCGATCCGATCCGGGCGCCGGCCCGGGCCCAGGACCTGATGCTTCGCCACCGGGTGACCGGCTATACCGCCGGCGACCTCGAGCGACGCTACCCAAAGCTCGACGTCGAAGAGGATTTCTTCGTCAACTATGGGTTCTTGCCCCGGGCCTCCCAGGCCCTGATGCATCCGCGAGTGGCGCCGGCCTCGTGGCGGGTCGGCACCAAGCAACGGAGCCGCGAGGTGCTGGAGTTCGTCAGGGACCATGGTCCAGTGCATCCCCGGGCGGTGGATGAGCACTTCGGCCACGGGCGGGTCACCAACTATTGGGGTGGCTCTTCGAACGCCACTTCGCACCTCCTGAACAACTTGCATTACCAGGGGCTGCTTCGGGTGGTGCGCCGGGAGAGCGGGATCCGGATCTATGCCGCCCATGTTCATCAGGTCCGGCCGACAGGCGCCGGGTCTCGCCGGCAAGCGATGGACGAGCTGGTGGACGTGATCGTCAACCAGTACGCTCCGTTACCGGCAGCGAGTCTCTGCGGGTTGGTGAGCCGGCTCCGGTTCGGCGCTCCGCAGCTCGGGGCCGAGCGGAAGGGCGCGCTCGAACGGGCCAAGGCCCGGTTGGCCCGGGCCCGGATCGACGGCGTCGATTGGTACTGGCCAGCCAACGAGTCGGTGCCGAGGAAGCCTGACGCACGGTTCGACGAGGCCCGGTTCCTGGCACCCTTCGATCCGGTGGTGTGGGACCGGCGGCGGTTCGAATTATTTTGGGGCTGGCCCTACCGGTTTGAGGCCTATACCCCGGCGCCAAAGCGGAAACTCGGGTACTATGCCTTGCCGTTGTTGTGGCGGGACGCAGTGATCGGGTGGGGCAACCTCTCGGTGCGTGACGGCCTCCTCGACGCCGATATCGGCTTGGTGGCGGAGCGAATCGTCGAGCCAAGTTTCCGCACGGCCGTTCAAACGGAACTCGAGCGGATGGCCCAATTTCTGGAGGCCCGGGGAATCGGACGGCTGCCCCCGTGGCTTTGACAGAGCCCCGGTCCCCGGTTGCCCGTGCTCAAAGGATTGCGGACCTTTTTCATGACCTCCGGTGGAGAACCTGATGCAAAACCGTCGTGAGTGGATTGGTCTGACCGGCGCTGTGGCCGCCGCCTTGGCGATGGACCTCCGGACGCTACTGGCCCAGGGGAAGAAACTCATCACCCGGCCGATTCCTTCCTCCGGTGAGGCGGTCCCCGTAGTCGGCCTCGGCAGCTCGGCCACGTTTTCCCAAGTGGCCCGGAGCGAGGACGTCTCGGCGATTCGCGACGTCCTGAAGACGATGGTCGATCTCGGCGGCACGGTGTTCGACACCGCCCCGAGCTATGGCGCGTCCGAGGAGGTGGCCGGTACCCTCGTCCAGGAACTCGGTGTGGCCAACAAGGTGTTTTGGGCCACCAAGGTGAACGTGGCGAGTCGCGGGGGATCCGCCGACCGGGCCGCGGCGCTGGCGCAGATCGAGACCTCGTTTGCCCGAATCAAGAAACCCAAGATCGATCTCATTCAGGTCCACAACCTTGGTGACGTGCCGACCCAACTCCGCGTGTTGAAGGAACTGAAGCAGCAGGGGCGGATTCGATACCTGGGCGTGACCACGACGAGCGACGGCCAGTATGGGGAGCTCGAGACGATCATGAAGAACGAGCCACTCGACTTCATCGAGATCGACTACTCGATTGCCAACCGCAACGTCGAGGAGGTGATCTTGCCGTTGGCGCTGCAACGGAAGATCGGGGTTCTCGTCGCGGTGCCGTTTGGTCGGGCGGCGTTGTTTCCCCGGGTGGCCGGGAAGCCGTTGCCCGAGTGGGCCCCGGACATCGATGTCGCCAGTTGGGCCCAGTTCTTCCTCAAGTTCGTCATCGGCCATCCGGCGGTAACCGCCGCGATCCCGAGCACCAGTAAACCGGCCAACATGCGCGACAACATGGGCGCCGCGATGGGACGACTGCCCGACGAGTCGGTTCGGAAACGAATGGTGGAGTACTTCGAATCGGTGGCCGGTCCGGCGCCGGCGCGGCGGGGCTGACCGGTTAGGTCGAGGCCGGTGGTGCGGGGGTCTGGTTGTTCGACCGCCCAGCAAGCGCCAGTCCGAGGCCGCACCAGAAAAATTCTCGGATCCTGGTGGCCATCGCGGCTACCAGGCCGACCGAGGCCGGTACTCCGGCCATGGCAAAGAACAAGTACAACGATCCCTCGCGGGAACCGAGCTCCCACGGCAACATGAAGAACAGGTTGACCGCGAGGGCCGACAGGCCGGAGATCATCACGGCCGCCGGCACGCTGACGGCAACCCCCAACCCGTAGGCGACCAGGAGCAGTTCGGCAGCCGCCACCCAACGGGACACGTAATCAACGAAAATCGCAAGCGCCAAGCGTCCGGGCCGCTCCCGATGGAGGGTCGTGACCTGGGCGTCGACCGACGCGAACGCGGATTCCCGGGCAACCAGCCATCGGGAGACTCGTCCCAGGCGAAGCCGCGCCAATCCGGCCGCGAGCCTGCCGACGAAGCCGTGGCGATGACCGGTCAGAACGACAACGAGGGCGAAAGCAATCACCGCGGCGGCTCCTACCAAGGCCAACCTGACCTCGCCGCTGATCTGGCCGATCGCGAGCGCGAACCCCACCGCCGTCAACCACATCAAGAGCGAGCTGATGGCATGGAGCAGGGCGTATTGAAGGACCGAGCCGGCCGCCCGGCGGGTTCCCAGCCAGGCCGAGAGGGCGGCGGCTCGGTACGGTTCGCCGCCGGCATTGACCACCGGCGTGATGAAGTTGATGGCGAAGCCGACGACGGAGATCCGAAACACGCTGAGAAGCGGCGGGCAGTTCGGCTCGTGGGCCAGGGTAATCCACCAGGCGACGGCGTTGAGGCCGTACACGACCGCATGCAGTAGAAGGATTGGGACCAACAGCCACCCGACGGCGCGCGACCCGGCCCAGAGGGCCTCGAGTCCAACCTGCCGCACCAGCAGAACCAGCACCGTCACTCCCGCGAGGATCGCGAGGAGGCGGAAGGTCCGGCTCATGTGCGGTGAGGGGCCAAGGGGCAAAGGCGCGAGGACGCTATCGTGGCCAGAACGGCGATAGTCAAGCCGGCCACCGCGTCCACGGCATAATGGACCTGGAAGTAGACGACGCCCACGAGAATCCCGAGTGCAAAGGGCAGGAGGGTCCAGCCGAGGGGCCGCCAATTCCGAAAGGCGAGGAGCACGGCCGCCATCGAGCCGGCGACATGACTCGAGGGAAACGCCGACCCCCACGAGTCGCCCCGGTCGATCAGGTCTTGCACGAGTTGCGCGGGGAGATTGGCCTGGCCGCCGACAGCCGGCCAACCCCACAGGTAGTTCGGTCCGGCAACCGGAAAAAGGAGAAACACGAGATAGCAGGTGAAGAAGGCCAGCGAAATACCAAAGATGGTCTGCCGAGCCCGTTCGAAATGGCCTCGCCACCAGAGCACCGCGGGCGCCGAAATGACCATCGGAAAGAACGCGAGGTAGGCCATCGATAGCGGCCACGTGGCCATGGCACTCCCGTTCCGGGACCGACTCCAGTCATGGGCGAGCTGACGGCCGAAAGTGACCAGCTCCCAGCGCTGAATGACGGCGTCGTACGACTTCTCGGCGGCTTCCCGGGGTCCATTGATGATGTCCAACGAACCATAGACCGCCAGCAGTACGACCAGCGGATACCACTCGGCCAGCAAGCACGGGGTCGCACAGGTGCGTTGTTGCCGGGCCGCGGCCGCCAAGAAAACCAGTACGACGAGCAGAACATGCGCCAGTACCAGCGCCCCGAACATCATGCCGGACTGCCGCAGGCTGTGGGCGCCGACGGCTTGCACCGTGACGATAAGAAAAGAACTCACCACATAGACCATGGTGAGTACGTCGAGCGGCGCGAGGTTCTTGAGCCAGCCCCGCGGGAGGCGGGTTTCCGCCATCGATATCCGGGTCACTGGTGAGGGGAAGGCACGTACCTAAAGATGCCTCGTTTCGGCTGGGAGCGCCAGCGGCGGGCCCGGGGTGGCGGGATTGGGTCCGCGGGCCGCTCAGTCGCTTCGGAGGGCCACCAAGGGGTCGACGGTGGCCGCTCGCCGGGCCGGGATGTAGCCGGCAAGCATCGCCGCCGCCATGGTGAAGACCGTCACGGCTCCCAAGGCGGCGGGATCGGCCGGGCTGGTTCCGTGGGCGGCCTGTCTGAATTCGCTCTGCATGGTTCCGACAATCATCGCCGAACGGACTGGCGGCGCAAGGGCCCGTTGACCCCGGCCTGGCGGTCTCGTACCATGCGGCATGAGAATCCTTTGGCGGCTGAGTGTGGTGTTGGTCGGGTTGTCCGGATGCGGGCGCGCGCCCGCGCCATCGGGTGCCACCGTGGTTGAGCGGGATAGCGCCGGGACTGCCATCGTGACCTCGACCGCGCCGCGGTCGCCGTCGTGGTACCGGGTCGACTCCGTTCCTGAACTCGATCTCGGCGGCAATGGTGATCCGGCGGATGAGTTCAGCGGCACCGTCATCGCCGTCGAACTTGGCGACGGCCGGATCGCGGGTGCCAATCAAGGGACCAGTGAGGTTCGGTTCTACGACGCCCGGGGAGAGCGGCTCAACACGGTTGGGCGGCGGGGGTCGGGACCGGGCGAGTTTGAACAAATCGCATCGCTCTCGGTCGGACCCGGCGACTCGTTGCTGGTGTTTGACCGGAGCACCCGGCGGCTCTCGGTCCTCGCACCCACCGGCGAGATGGTCCGAAGCGCCATGATCGACCTCGGGCAGGGGACCTTGGCGACCAGGATGATCGGCGCCTTGCCCGATGGGCGACTCCTGGTCAGTCCGGCCCGGTCGGGCCGGGAACCGACCTCGTCCGGTCCGGTTCGCGACTCCGTCGATCTTCGAGTCGTGGTGCCCGACGGATCGGTTTCGGTGGTGGGACGCTTCCCCGGCTCGGAAGCGGTGCTCGATGTCCAAACCCAGAACGGGCAGGTGATCTCGGTGAACATCGCCGCGGTGCCGTTTGGCCGCTCGTCGCGATTCGGGGCGGTGGACAGCCTGGCCGTCGTGGCGCCCTCCGACCACTATGAGGTCGACCTTTACTCACCGTCGGGGCGGCTGGTCCGGCGGCTCCGGCGTGAGCATACGCCGGAGCCGGTGACCGCGGCGGATCTCGCCGCCGATCTGGACCGGGCGGGTTTGCCTAACGAAGATGCCAGGGTCCGGTATCGGAAATTCCTCGCCAAGACGCCGATCCCCAAGACGAAGCCAGCCTATGACCGGGTGATGCCAGGCGCCAACGGCGAACTGTGGGTCCGGGACTATCTCGGCCCCGACCACCGGACCCGGCCGGGCCGGTGGACCGTCTTTGATCGTGGGGGAGCCTGGCTCACCACCGTCGATCTGCCGGCAGGCTTCGAGCCAACCTGGATCGGCCCGAACCGGATTCTCGGGACCTGGCTCGATTCGGATGATGCGCCGCATGTTTGGGTGCTCGGCGCTCGGCACTCGGCACTCGGCGCTCGGCGGGGCTAGCCTCGGCGTTGGTGCCAGGCGGCAAGGACTTCGCGCTCTCGGGCGCGGGTCATGCCGGCGGCTCGTTTGGCGCGTTCGGCGGCTGGGCGGGCCTTGTCCCACTCCAGGGTGTCGCGGACGGTATCGGCCAGGGGGCGAAAGGTGAGCCCGGCGGCGACGGCGCGCGACACGTTGACGTACATCAACGCCTCGCCGGGTGACCATGCGGGCATGTCGCTCCACGGGGCGACTTTCTGCTCCTCGAGGAAACTCTCCTTGACCCAGGTGAAGCTCACCGGGGTCGCGGTGGCAGCTCGGATCCCATAGAGCATCTCGGCCATCGACATCCGGCCGGTCGGGCCGGTGGCGTTGAAGTTGCCCATCGTTCCGTTTTCGGCCAGGCGGACGATCCACTCCGTCAGGTCACGCTGGTCGATGACTTGGGCCGCGTGGTCGGGATTGCCGGGGGCGAGCACCTCGCCGCCTTCGTCGATCCGGACCGGCCAATAGGTGAACCGGTCGGTCGGATCGGTGGGGCCGACGATCAAACCCGGCCGGACGACGGTGGTGCGTCCCGGGAAGGCCGCGTGGCAGAGATTTTCTGAGAGTGCTTTGGTCAAGCCGTAGGGGGCGGTGTCGCCCTCTTTCCAGGTTGCCGGCGGCGCAAAACGCTCGGAATCTTCGTCGATGATCGGCTTGGCCAACACCCGGTCCTTGAACTGATAGCCCATCGAGTCCGTCTTGTACGCCGAGATCGATGACACGAAGAGGTAGTGACCGGTCGCGTCCTTGAGCGCCTTGAGGCTCCGGTCCACCCAGCGGTAGTCCCGGGCGTTGTTGTCGAGCACCACGTCCCATTTCCGTTTGACCAAGGCGCTCAAATCGTTGTCCCGGTCGCCGATCAGGTGCTCGACGTCGGTCACCTTGGTCTGACTCCGGCCCCGGGTCAGGATGGTCACGCGATGTCCGCGAGCCACGGCGTACTTCACGGTGTTCGGTCCGATGAATCCGGTCCCGCCCAGGATCAACATCGATTTCGGTGCCATGGCGGCGCTCCTTCGAGTAAGCATGAAGAATACGGTATCGTGCGGCCCTCCCCAAGTGGGCCGCCGCATCGTAGCTTGAATGCCATGTCACCTACTGCGCTCGTCCTCGCTTTCGCGCTCGCCGCGCCCGTCACGCTCGTTGCCCAGCCACCCTCCAAAGCGGCGCCTCCCCGGGCGGAAGGGGAAGGGCCGTGGGCCAAACTCATCCTGCGCGGCGCCAATCTGATTGACGGAACCGGCGGTCCGATGCGCGGTCCGGTCGACATCGTGATCGAGAACAACCGGATCACCCGGGTCGTTGACGTGGGATTCCCGAATGTGCCGATCGATCCCAAGGGCCGGCCCACGGGAGCCACCAAGGAAATCGATGTTCAGGGCATGTTCGTCATGCCGGGTCTCGTCGATCTCCACCTCCATATCGAGGATGGGACCAAGGCGCCCGAGGCCGAATATGCCTACAAGCTTTGGATGGCCCACGGGATTACCAGTGGCCGTGGCGTGCCGTTTGGAGAAGATGCCTGGCAACTGAGCGAGAAGGCCCGGAGCGCCAAGAACGAAATCACCGCGCCCCGCATGTGGCTGTACGAGGTTCCCAAGGGAGTCTGGGATTTTTCCTCGGCATTCCAGACCGGTGACGAGGCGCGGGCGTGGGTCCGGGAGGCCAAGCAGCGCGGTGTCGACGGATTCAAGCTGACGTCGTACCGGCCGGAGATCTTCGGCGCCATTACCGACGAGGCGGCCAAGAACGGACTCGGTACGGTGGCGCACTTGGCCCAGACCGGCGTCAACCAGGTCAACGCCGCGGATGCCGCCAAGCTGAAGCTCGGGACGCTCACCCACTTCTACGGCTTGTTCGAGGCGATGTACGAAAACGCCGACGTGCAGCCGTATCCCGAGGGCTACAACTACAACGACGAGCAATGGCGCTTCGGACAGGTGGCCAGGCAATGGAGCTTGGTCAAGCCCAAGGGCGAGAAATGGTGGGCCCTGCTCAATACCCTCAAAGCCCATGACCTGACCCTCGACCCCACGATGACGGCCTACCTCTCAGGCCGCGATCTGATGGCCCGGCGGAATGCCGACTGGCACGAGACGTATACCCTGCCGTCGCTTTGGGATTTCTATACTCCAAACCGCGTCAACCACGGCGCCTACTTCTACAATTGGACCACCTGGGACGAGGTGGCGTGGCGGAACTTCTACCGAGTGTGGTTCGAGTTGCTCAACGACTACAAGAACATGGGCGGGCGCGTCACGGCGAGTTCGGACGCTGGGTTCATCTACAACACCTACGGTTTTTCGACGATTCAGGAGATGGAACTGCTGCAGGAAGCCGGGTTCCACCCCCTCGAAGTAATTCGCGCGGCCACCTTGCACGCCGCGGAAACCTTGACCCGCCCGCTTGGCCGGGCCCCGGACTTTGGGGTCATCCGCCCTGGAATGCTCGCGGATCTCGTCGTGGTTCCGGAGAATCCGATCGCCAACCTGAAAGTGCTCTACGGCTCCGGGTTCGTCCGGTTGAACGACAAGACCGGCAAAGTCGAACGGGTCGGCGGCATCAAGTACACCATCAAAGACGGGATTGTCTACGACGCCAAACGGCTACTCGACGACGTGGCGAAAATGGTGGCCAAACAAAAACGGGAGCGCGGCATTACCCGGCTCCCGCATGCGACCTTCCCGGACCGGAACTAGCCGCTAGTTCCGCCGGTCGAATCGGATGCCCTTCTCGACATGCTCGAGGGCATCCTTGGCCGCCTTGATCGCGGCAACCCGGTGTCCGCCCTTATCGCTCGTCGCCTGCTCGAGATGCCGCACGGCCTCCTGGAGGTTGTCTTTGGCCGCCTGCATATGAGGTTGCTGGGCCAGAACCGGCCGGCCCGCCATCGCCGATAACGCCACCACCCCAACCACCTGCCGACGAGAAACCGACGCAGCCACGAAACACCTCCTCGCAAGGGAAGCCCGACCTTCACACCCCCGTACCCTAACCCACTCCCGCCCCCCAAACCACCCCGCCGAGTGCCGAGCGCCGAGCGCCGAGCGCCGAGTGCCGAGTTCCGAGTGCCGAGGTCCCGTTCCACCCTGAAACCCTTTGCCCTTCTCCTGCGTCCAAGTGAGATACCCAATCCTTTTCCGGAGCGCCCCGTGTCTTGGCAGGCCTTCTCGTCCCGGTTGCAGATGACCCAGAGCGCGCTCCGGGCCCGGATTCCGGCCCGGCGGATCGGCCAGATCCTGGTCCTCGGTTTGGCTGCCGGAGGTCTGGGGATCGCCGGCGAGGCGGCCTTCCGTGCCGAACTGGCGAGCCCCGCCGCCCGGATGCCGAGTGCGGTCTATTCTCGAGCGGTGCCGTGGGGCGGGGATGGACGCCGGGAGGGGCCGGTGCCGGTCGGCCCGATCGACGATCGGCTGGCCGAGCGGCGGATTCCGCTCCGGGTCGAAGAGCTCCCCGATCACCTGATTCAGGCGGTGCTGGCCGTCGAGGATCAACGGTTCTACCAGCATGACGGCCTCGATTTCCGGCGGATCGGCGGGGCGCTGGTGGCCAATCTGAAAGCTCGCCGCGTGGCCCAGGGCGGGAGCACGCTGACCCAGCAACTCGCGAAGAATCTGTTCCTCTCGGCCGACCGAACCCCGCTTCGGAAGATCCGCGAAACGGCCTATGCCTCGGTCTTGGAAGCACAATACGACAAGGCCCAGATTCTCGAGGCCTACCTCAATGAGATCTATCTGGGCCAGGACGGCGGCAACCAAATCCACGGCGTCGGGGCCGCCGCCCGCTACTACTTCGGAAAGGACGCCCGGAAGATCGGCCCGGCGGAGGCCGCCCTCTTGGCCGGGATGATCAGTGCTCCGAACCGATACTCGCCGATTCGCCACCCCTGGACCGCCCGGCGCCGACGGAATCTGGTGCTCCAGTTGATGACCGAGCAGGGCCGGATGACACGAGCGGTGGCGGAGCGGGCCAGCCGGATCCGAGTGCCGACCCGGACCCACGCCGCCCGGACCCTGGATAGCCGGTACTTCCGTGACTACGCGGTGGCCGAGTTGTCCGATCGGACGCCGGCCCGCGGCGTGGCGGTTCTGAGTACTCTCGATGCGACCCTACAGCGGGCGGCCGAGCGGGCGGTCCGCGAGGGTTTGGCGCGGTTTCAGTCCCGGGGTATCGAAGCCGCGTTGGTTGCCATCGATCCGCGGACCGGCGACATCCTCGCGATGGTCGGCGGCCGGGAATACGGTGCCTCACAGTTCAACCGGGCTACCGAGGCCCGACGCCAGCCCGGCAGTGCGTTCAAGCCGGTGGTGGCGCTCGCGGCGTTGGAGCGGCAGGGCGACCAGGACCCCGCCTTCACCCTGGCCTCCGTGGTCGAGGACGAGCCCCTGAGCCTCAAGACGCCCGGGGGCCGCTGGGAGCCGAGCAACTACGACCACGAGTTCCGCGGCCAGGTCACCGTGCGCCAGGCCATGGAGCAGTCGCTGAACGTACCCTTCGTCCGGATCGGCCTTGCCGTGGGGCCGAAGCGGATCGTCGAGGCGGCCCGGCGGCTCGGCATCGTCAGCGCGCTCGACCCGGTCCCGAGCCTGGCGCTCGGGAGTTCCGCGATCACGCTGCTGGAGCTGGTGCGGGCCTACGGTGTATTCGCCACCGGCGGCGACCTGGCGACCTCCCGCGCGGTGCTGATCCGCCAACCGTTAGGCGGATCGGGCGTCGAGCCGCGGCAACCGGCGGTGACCCAGGTCGTCGATCCGGCGGCGGCGTACTTGGTGACCTCGGCCCTCGAGGGCGTGGTGACCCGCGGCACCGGCCGCGGCCTCGATGTCGACGGCCGGTTCGGCGCGATTGCCGGGAAAACCGGCACCTCGAATGACTGGCGCGACGCGTGGTTCGTGGCGTACTCCTCGACGCTGGTCGTCGGCGTCTGGGTCGGGTTCGACGACGGCCGGAGTCTTCGGATGACCGGGGCTACCGCGGCGTTGCCGATCGTGGCTGGGTTTCTGGCCCAGGCAAACCCTGATGACGAGAGCGGTTCGTTCCCGGTCCCCGATGGCGTCGCGACGGCGCACTTGGCCCGGGGCGGTTGGGACGGCGACTGCGGCAGCCGGGAGGTGTTTCTGGCCGGCACCGAGCCGGAGGACCAACCGTGCGAGGACGACGAGGCCTCCGAATGGCTGGACCGAGACTGGCAGGACCGGATTGAAGGTCGAGCGGAGCGACTGCTGCTCCGGCTGTTGACCGGACGCCGGGACCCGACCGGGCGGTAGTTGCCGGGCCGGAGTGGTGACGCGATCTTTCCGCCTCACCATTTTCCCGCAGGTCATTCGATGCCCCGGAACCTGATTTACCCGACGCTCGCCCTGATCCTCGCGGCCTGTGGCGCTAAACCCGACGCCGCCGCCACCGCCGACTCGGCCGCCGCAGCACCGCCGGCTCCCGCTCCGGCCGCGCCGGCCGCTGACGTCATCCCGACCACCACCTTCGCACCGGCACTGGGCGTCGACGTCGCCACGATGACGAAGACGGCGACGGGTCTTTATTACAAAGACTTGGTGGTCGGCACCGGAGCCGAGGCGAAGGTTGGAACGACGGCGTCCCTCAACTACGTCGGGACGTTACCGGACGGGACTCAGTTCGACGCCAGCAACGGCAGGCCGTACACCTTCCGGATCGGCGACAAGCGGGTCATTCAGGGTTGGGACGACGGGGTGCCCGGCATGAAGGTCGGCGGCAAGCGGTTGCTGGTCATTCCATCGGAGCAGGGTTACGGCGCCAACGGGAGCGGCCCGATCCCGCCGAATGCCGTGCTGGTGTTCAGCCTCGAACTGGTGACGGTCCAATAGGCGCTCGCCACCTTCACGCCTCGTCCAAGCCGATCGGCCGCGGCCGACGGCCGTCGAGGTCGGTAAATCCGTACTCTCCGGCAAGGTTGGCGGCGACGACAACCTTGCCGTTCCAGCGGCCGACAGCCGGATCGGATGCCAACGCGGCCACGGCCCGTCCGATGAATTCCGGACTCTCGGAATTCGTCAGGTCGAAGACCCCCGCGGCGAGCACGGCTTCGGTCCGCACCAAGCCTGGATACAGGGACACAGCGGTTACTCCGCTCGATGCCAGATCGTGGCCCATGTCGCTGGTCAGTTTATCGGTCGCGGCCTTCGCGAGTCCGTAGAGCGCATTCCCGAGGTACTTCTGGGCGGACCAGTAGGAGAGATTGACGATCAATCCGCGGCCCGCGGGGACCATGACTCGGGCCGCGTGCTGACTGGCGACGAACGCCGCGCGAACGCCGGCCGTGACCATGTCGTGCCACCGTTGGGCTGACTGTTCCCAAAAGGGAGCGGGCCACGTGAAACGCCCCTCCTCCACCATGTGCTCGTAACCACCCCAGGCGCTATTCACGAGGATATCGACCCGCGCGGTCTCGCGGAGGATCCCCCGAAACGCGGCGGCCACCGCGGCGTCATCGGTGTGGTCGCAGGGAATCCGCCGAATGGTTCCGGACAGCGATGCGCCGGCGATGGTTCGTCCGGTGGCGAAGACGGTGGCCCCCGCGGACGCCAATGCTAGAGCCACGCCCCGCCCAACCCCTCGGCTCGCCCCGGTAACCACAGCGACGTGCCCGTCTACCCGGTGCATGGGTATTTCGCCTTGGCGCCGGGCCGTTGAAACACGACCCGTTGGACCACCCGCTGGTGTACCGGATCGCCCCGGCGCCGAGCCGGCTTGAATAGCGAGCGTAGGATCGCTTGGCCTGCCGCCAGGCCGAACTCGGGGTGACTGGCCCGAAGTACCCCCACCGAGCCGCGCTCGACCCGGCCGTTGGGTCCGACGATGTACTCGAGGTTGGCCCAGCCGCAGTCCGTGACTGATTTGAGTTCGGCCGGGAATATCGGTCGCTCGAACCTCACCGGTTCCACCGGCCGATCCACCTCGGATTCGACAAACACGGGCCCCATCGAATCGGGGCGGGCAGCTTGGGTGACCGCTCGAGTAGAGGCGCCGGTAAGCGCGGCGGCGATCAGGAGGGTAAGGCGGGCCAGGGTGCGCCTGGATCCGAGGCCTACCCGATGACTACAGGTTAGGTGTCGCAGTCGGCCCTCCTAGTGAGCGAGACCGTACCATCGGCGCGGCCCAGCTAGAATAATCCTCGAACCCCGTCGGCGCGAACTCGACGTCGTGATCGTTCCGGCACGCCGAAAAAAATGGCAGCCGGGCAATGCCCTTCCTTATTCCGCCCGAAGCGCCTCCACCGGACTGACCCGGGCCGCCCGCCACGCCGGGATCACCGAGGCCACGATTCCGGCGCCGAGCAACGACCCCACCGCCGCGGCCAAGCTGACCGGGTCTGCGGGTGAGACTTGATAGAGGAATCCGGCCGCCGCCCGGCCGAGTCCGATGGCCGCCACCGCCCCCAGGCCGGTTCCGAGCGCCACCGGAACCAGTCCCCGTCCGATGACTTGCCGGAGGACTTGGCCGGCCCCGGCGCCTAACGCCATCCGGACCCCGAACTCACTTCGCCGGCGGGTCACGGCATACGACACCACTGAATAGACCCCGACGACCCCCAAGACCAGGGCCAGGGTGGCGAAGAGCGTCAGGAAGAACCGGAGCCGGAGCGGCTCGGCCAGCGCCGTGGCCACGACGGCTTCCATGTCAGTGACTCGGCCGACCGCAATGCGGGGCTCGAGTTCCCGGATCAACCGCCGGATCGGAGCTGTGACCGCCTCGCTGGCCCCGCCGGTCCCGGCCACGACCAAGACCGACCCCTCGAGCGCCCCGCGCTGGGCCACTGGAACGTACATCACCAACGCGTTGGTTCCCGTGATGCTGGTGATCTTGATGTCTTCGGTGACGCCGATGACGGTTACCAACGTGTTGGCGGCTCCGAAACCATGGCTGAACCGGCGGCCGATCGGCTCTGAACCCGGCCAGGCCGTTGCCGCGAACGACTCGCTGACCACCGCCACCGGCGGAGTACCTTCGCGATCGGCGCTGGTAAAGCCGCGGCCCTTGGTGACGGCGATACCCATGGTCTTGAAGTAGTCGGGGGTGACCGGCCGGAACATGCTGTTGGGTGCCGAACTCCCCTGGAGGTCCGGATTTCCCTCGATTGAAACGGTGCCCTGCCACCCGCCGTCCCGAACCGGCAGCCGGTTTACCACGGCGGCGCTGGAAACGCCGGGTAAGGCGGCCGTCCGGTCCACGATGTCGGCGAAGAACTGACGTCGGGTGGCCGGGGTGAGGTCGGTACTCCCCGCGAAGAGATCGATGGCCGTCACGCCGCGGGGCTCGAAGCCGAGGTCCAACGAATAGAGCCGTTCGACCGAGCGGATCATCAATCCGGCCCCCACAACCAACAACACCGCGACCGCAGCCTCGGCAGTGACAAGGACGCCGTGGACCCGACTGGTGTGGTGGCCGATCCCGCGGACACCCCGCTCCGAGCCAAGACCCTGCAACTCGCCCCGAAGGAGGTTCCGAACCGGTGCGGCGGATACCGCGAGCCCGACCACGGCGGCCAACGCCAAGCCCAGAGCGAAGCCGGTCCAATCAAGGGTCACCGTCTCGCCCATGCCGTTGGTCAGCGGGAGGCTCGCCACCAGCACCCGGAATCCAAGGGCCGCCACCGCGGCGCCGATCAGCCCCGCGACGAGCGCCAGGGTGAGCGATTCGGTCACGATTTGTCGGGCCAGCCTGGCCCGGCCGGCGCCTAACGCCGAACGGAGGGCGATTTCCTGGGTCCGGTCGGTAGTCCGGGCCAGGATCAGCGCCGCGACGTTAGCGCAGGCCATGACCAAGATCAGGAGGCCGGCCCCGAGGAGCAGGAGCAAGCCGGGGCCTTGGTCGCCGACCAGATAGGTCCGGAGCGGCTGGGCGGAGGCGCCTTTGGTCTTGTCCCACGCGGCGGGATATTCGAAGCGCTCACCCAACGATTGGGCCATCGCCGCGATGTCGCCGGCCACCAGGGATTCCGAGGTCCCGGCGGCCACCCGGCCCAGCAATACCAGCCAGCCATTGCCTTGATAGCTGTCGGTGGCGGGATCGAGGTTGAGCGGGCGCCAGATTCTGAGATCCGGTGTCGGGAAGAAGAAACCCCGCGGCATTACGCCGATCACGGTCACCGGCTGCCCGTCGAGGATGATCCGGCGTCCGATCACGGCGGGGTCACCGGCGAACTCGTCCTGCCAGACGCCGTGGCTCAAGACCACCGTAGGCTCCGCCCCCGGGCGGTCTTCGCCCTTCAGGAAGGTCCGGCCCAACGCCGGCCGGGCGCCGATCACCTCGAACAGGCCGGCCGACACGACCCCGGCGAGGAGCGCGGAGCTCCCCGATTCGGTTCGGAGCAGAGCCGCATCGGCCGAATAGGCGGCGAGTGTGAACACCCGGGTTCGCTCGGCCAAGTAGTCGAACTCGACTCCGCGCCAGTTGTAGTCCGACCAGAAGACCCGGAGAGCGGCCTCGTCGGTCACCGGCAGCGGCCGGAGCAGGATCGACCGGACCACGCTGCCCAGCGCGATGGTGGCCCCAAGCCCCAACGCCAGCGTGCCGATGCCGAGCGCCGAAAAGGCGGGCCGGCGGCGGAATTGGCGGAGGGTGTGGAGCAGGTCGCCGCCGAGGTCCCGGATCAGACCGGTGCCCCAGCTGTCTCGGGCGTCCTGTTGGTTCCCGGTGCGGTTGCCGAAGCGGATCCGCGCCTGACGCGCCGCCTCGGCGGCCGGCAAACCGGCCTGCTCGAGTTTGCGGGTTTCCATCTCGATGTGGAATGCGAATTCGTCCCCCATCTCACGCTCAGCGGTCCCAGGGCGGATCAGGGTCGTCAGGCGGTACCAGAGGTCGCGCAGTCGTCGCATCGGGTGTTCCTCAGGTCGCGAGGGTCATGATCCGGGTCACTCCGCCCGCCAGCCGGTGCCAGTGCTCGGCTTCGGTGGCGAGTTGCTGCTCGCCGGCCCGGGAGAGGGTGTAGTAGCGGGCCCGGCGGCCATTTTCGGTGTCCCGCCACGACGACCGGATCCACCCTTCTCGGGTCAGCCGATAGAGCGAGGCGTAGAGCGCTCCTTGCCCGACCCGGAGGGCATCGGCGGAGCGGGCCTGGATCAGCTCGGAGATTCCCCAGCCGTGCATTGGCCCGAGGGAAAGCACCTTCAGGACCAGCATGTCGAGGGTGCCCCGGATTACGGAACTGTCGGTGCCCATGGGATCTCCTACCAGTAACTGGGAGTAAACATATCGGACGCTCCCAAGGCCGAAAAAGTTGCAATCGGTTAGGTTCTTCGCTCCAACACTACAGGCCTCTCTCGTGCCCCTGCATCCGACGCTGCTTGCCCTGGCGCTTGTCGCCCAGGCCCCCGACACCGCCTGGAAGGGCGGTCCCTTCGACAAGCTCAGGTTCCGCAACATCGGCCCGACCGGGCCGAGCGGGCGGGTCGATGACCTTGCCGTGTTGGAGCGGGACCCCAATGTGTTCTACATCGCGACCGCCACGGGTGGTCTGTGGAAGACGGTCAACGGCGGCACGACTCTGAAGCCGGTGTTCGACTCGGCGGCCACGGCCTCGATCGGGGCTGTGGCGATGGCAGCGGAGGATCCAAACCTGGTGTGGATCGGTACCGGGGAAGGGAACAACCGGCAAAGCAGCTCGTGGGGAGATGGAGTCTACAAATCGGCCGATGGCGGGACGACCTGGAAGAACATGGGGCTTCGCGAGTCGCGCCAAATTGCCCGGATCCTGATCGATCCGGTCGATCCCGATGTCGTGTATGTCGCGGCCCTCGGGGATCTCTGGCGGGCCGGCGGCGAACGGGGCATCTACAAGACAACCGACGGCGGCGTGACCTGGAGCCGGGTCCTCGATGCGGGCCCCGATGCCGGGGGAACCGAGATGGTGATGGATCCGACCAACCCCAAAGTGATCTATGCGGCGACGTATCAGCGCCGGCGGGCGAGTTTCGGGTTCAACGGCGGGGGGCCGAACAGTGCCATTTGGAAGACGACCGACGCCGGGCGGACCTGGGCCAAGCTGACGAGCGGCCTCCCGGCGGGCTCGCTCGGGCGAGTCGGGCTCGATATCTACCGGAGCAACCCCAACATCCTGTATGCGCGGGTCGAGCATGAAAAGGAGGGCGGGGTGTACCGCACCGACGATGCGGGGACCACTTGGCGGAAGATGGGTTCGCACAACGGCCGCCCGATGTATTTCGGGATCATCCGGGTCGATCCGAAAAACGATCTTCGGGTCTACCTGCCCGAGACGCCCCTCGGGATTTCCGACGACGGAGGCAAGACCTTCCGGTTCGACGGTGCCGAGCGGATTCACGTCGATCATCACGCCATGTGGATCGATCCGAACAACTCGAACCACATCTTGATCGGCAACGACGGTGGGGTGGCGGTGACCCGCGACAAGGCCCGGACGTGGCTGTGGTTCCCCCACCTGTTGGTGGCCCAGTTCTATCGCGTCGGCTACGACATGCAGACGCCGTACAACGTGTGCGGCGGGCTCCAAGACAACCAGTCGTGGTGTGGGCCGAGCCAAGTCAGGCACACGGAAGGCATTACCGACGCCGACTGGTGGACTATTCCCGGCGGCGACGGGTTCATCAATCTGATCGATCCAACCAATGCCCGAATCATCTACACCTCGTCGCAGGAGGGATACTTCTCCCGAATGGACAAGGTCACCGGCGAGCAGAAGGGGATCCGGCCGGAGGCGCTCGCGAACGAGAAGCCGTACCGGTGGAATTGGGACACCCCGTTCATCATCTCACCACACGATCCGGCCACGATCTACATCGGCGGAAACCGGCTGTTTCGCTCGACCGATCGCGGCCAGTCGTGGAAAATCATCAGCCCCGACCTGACCACGGCCGTCGATCGCGATACGTTGATGCTGATGGGCGCCAGGCTCAAGGACGTCAAACTCGCCAAGAACGACGGCGTCGACCAGTACGGTACTTTGTTCAACGTCGCGGAGTCGCGCCTCAAGGCCGGCCTGATCTATACCGGCTCGGACGACGGCCAGGTCCACGTGACGCGGGACGGCGGTACGACTTGGACCAATGTGACGGCCAAGATTCCGAATGCCCCGAAGTGGGCGTATGTCTCCCGGGTCGAGCCTTCCCGCTTTGCCGAAGGCACGGTGTACGCCACCTTCGACTCCCACCGGACCGGCGACTACGGCAGCTACATCTACGCGAGCCTGGATTTCGGGGCTTCGTGGAAGCCGATCGTCGGCAACTTGCCACGAGGGGAAGTGGCCCGGACCATCACCGAAGATCAGAAGAATGCCGAGGTCCTCTACCTCGGCACCGAGACCGGTCTCTACCTGACGCTCGACCGCGGGAAGTCCTGGATCAGGGTTCGGGGCAACCTGCCCACGGTCCCGATCTACGAGATCACTCTTCATCCCCGCGACAATGCGATGATTCTTGCCACCCACGGCCGGGGTATCTGGATTCTCGACGACCTGACGCCGTTTCAAGAGGCGGGCCGGGCGCAAGCGGCCGACGCCTATGTCTACTCGATGCCGCCCGCGTATCAGCAGACGGCGCAAGGCTTCCGCTACTACGGCAGCATGGGCGACATGCAGTTCATCGGGCCGAACCCGCCGCTCGCCGCCCCGATCGGTTATTGGCTCAAATCGAAAGCCGACAGCCTCCGGGTGGTCATCAAGGACGGTGCCGGCAACGTGGTTCGCGAACTGAAGGGCGATGACGTGAAGGGTCGCCAGTCGGCCGGGATGAACGTGGTGCACTGGGATTATCGGATTGAACCGATTCCGGCGCCCAAGGGCGCGGCACCTGCCCGCGGCGGGTTCTTCGGCGGGGGTGGGGGAGGCAATCGCGGGACCCGGGGCCCCTGGGTGCTTCCCGGCAACTTCACGGCGGCGCTCGTCGTGAACGGCAAGGAAGTCGCCACCCAACCGTTCTCGGTCAAAGGTGACCGTGAGGTGACGATCTCCGACGCCGATCGCCAGCGCAGGTTCGATCTCTTGAAGGAAGGCCAGCGGCTCGAGGCCCGGTTGGCCGAGGCCGCGACGGCTGCCCGGAGCGCCAACACCCAATTGGCCGGAATGAAGACGGCCCTCTCCGACACCGCCACGGTTCCAGCCGGCATCCGGGCCACCTACGATAGTCTGACCAAGGAGCTCGAGCCGATCAAGAAGAAGTTCTTCATCCGGGACGAGGGCGGCGAGTCGGACTTCGATTTCTCGGAGTTCCGAAAAGTGATCACGTTCAAGTTGAGCGGGGTGATCGGAAGTATCGGCGGTACGACGGTCCCGCCGACCGAGGGAGATTTGGCGCAATGGGGTGAACTCAAGACCGAGGTGCCCGCGGCGATTGACCAGGTCAACGCGTTGGTGACCAAGTTGAAGCCGTTCTATCAACGGCTCGCGGAGGGAGGCTTGTACCCGGCCGTTCCCAAGTTGGTCGAAAAGCCCTAGGAAGCCCCCGGCGGGTCTCTTCGGCCCTTACAGGTCGAAGAGGCCCTCGGTCATCGCCACGGTTTCCCCGGCGATCCAGACATTCGTTACCAGGCCCCCTCGTTTTTCCGCCCGTGCTTCGAGCACGCTCGGCCGTCCCATCTCCACTCCCTGCGCGATTCTCCACCGAAACACCCCAGAACTTTCCGGGTGGTGGTAAGCGAGCAGGCCGGCCAGGGCCGCGTTGGCGCTTCCGGTTGCGGCGTCTTCCAGCATCGGGTCGCCGGACGAGAATTGACGGGTTCGCAGGTCGAATCCGTCTTCGGTTTTGGCATAGAGATGGAGATACGGCTGACCGAACTCCGGACCGGCCAACCGATCGAGCGCCGTGAGGTCCGGCCGGGCTCGCTCGAGGGCGGCTCGGTCCCGAACTTCGGCGAGCAGGAAAGCCAGGCCCACCGATCCGGCCTGGGGTTCGTGAGTCGTGGTGACAATGTCGCCATCGGCGAGCGAAGCCGCGCGGGCCACCGCCGCCACCGGCACTGCCGGACCGAGGGTCAGGGGTTCCGGCGCCGCTAGTTCACACCAGAACCGCCCGTCGGCTCGGGGTTCGATCGTGACGGGCACGAGTCCCGCGAGTTCCTCGAACACGACGTCGAGACGGGCCCCGACCGCCCCAAGCTCGCCGTGGGTCGCGAGCATGGCGGCGGTGCCGATATTCGGGTGGCCCGCGAAGGGGACCTCCCGGGTCGGCGTGAAGATCCGGACCCGGCGGGTGTGTCCCGACTCCGGCGGAAGCACGAACGTGGTCTCCGCGAAGTTGAATTCCCGAGCGATCTGCTGCATCTGGCCATCGCTCAGGCCGGCGGCGCGAGGAAAAACCGCCAGCTGATTGCCGCCGAACCGGACATCGGTAAACACATCGCAGGTGTAGAACGGGTATTCCATTGGAAACCGAGGCGCTATCGGACCTCAGTCGGGTTGAAATGGGGGTTCTCGATGATCCCGAACGTGTTGCCGAAGGGGTCGAGGACGGCGGCAACCTTGATACCCCCGCCGACATCCTGAACCGGTTCTTTGACCGGTGCTCCGATTTGGATGAGACGCTGCAGGGCGGCGGCGCAGTCGGTGACGCCCCAGTAGGCCACGGCGCCGTCGGCGCCGGGGGTCTCGTCGGGTACCAGTCCGAGCTCAAACCCGCCGACGTTGTAGCCGACGTAGAACGGCTCGTCGAAGTACGGCTCGGTTTCGAGGACTCTGCTGTACCACGCCTTTCCCTGCGCCAAATCAGGCGTGGGGTATTTGACGGTGCGCATTCCTTGGATCATTGCCATCTCACGGCCGGCCTTGGTCGACGTCGGTGATGAACTGGATCAGGCCGGAAAAATAGGTCTGCTGGTCGTCGTACAGCGCCATGTGGCTTCCGTTCGGGCATTCCAAGTACCGCCCTTTCGGGAACTGCTCCGACATCCACTTCATGTGCTTGGGGTCCATGGAGTCGTGGATGGCGCCGATCACCAACGTGGGCACGGCGATCTTGCCGAGATCGGCACTCCGGTCCCACTTCTCCAGTTTGCCGCTGGCGCCGAGTTCGCTCGGGCCCTGCATCGGGATGTAGACCGCCTGGTTTACGTGTTTGAACGCCCGGTTCACGGGGTCGGGCCACTGGTCGGGGGGCATCCGGAGGATGTGCTGCTGGTAGTGGCTCGGGATCAGCAGTTCCATATACCGGGGGTTGGCGTAGTCCTTCTTGGCTTCGATGGCCTTGACTTCGGCCAGGACTTTCGGGTCCATCGCCGGCATCAGGACCTTTTCGGCGTATTCGACGTACGCCGGGATGCTCGACATCATGTTCGAGACGATCAGCGCTTTCATGTTCTGCTGGTACTTGAGGGCGTACTCGATGGCGAGCAGGCCGCCCCATGACTGTCCCAGGAGATAGAAGTTGTCCTTGTTCAGGCCGAGCGCCACTCGCACCTGCTCCACCTCCTCGACGAAGCGGGGCAAGTCCCAGAGATCGGGTTCGTTCGGCTGATCGCTGTAGTAGGAACCCAGTTGGTCGTAGTAGTAGTACTCGATCCCGGCGCCCGGGAAGAAGCTGTCGAAGGCCTCGAAGTACTCGTGGGTGAAGCCGGGGCCTCCATGGAGCAGCAGCACCTTGATCGTGGGGTTGTTGCCGATCCGTTTGGTCCAGACCTTGAATGTCCCCTTCGGGGTCGTGATCGGGATCATCTTGACCCCGCCGGACAGGATGTCGTCACGGCCCGTGTTGTCATGGTAAATGGACTTGGCCGCTTCCCGCGGTCCGGCAGGTTTGGCGCATGATCCAGCGGTGAGCGCGATCGCCACTGCCAACGTTGCTCTCATCATGAGTCCGTCCGAATCCCGAAAAGGTTATGCCCAGCCATTGGCCGCGATCAGGGCCGCCACGCGTCCCCGAATATCGTCGCGAATGACCCGGATTGCTTCCAGAGTCTGGCCCTTGGGGTCGGGCAGGGGCCAGTCGTCCCGGATGGCCCCCCGGACGACCGGGCATTGATCACCACAGCCCATGGTTATCAGGTATCCGGCCGTCGCGGCGAGCTGCTCGGAGAGAAACTGCGGTCCGGCTTGCGAGAGGTCAATCCCGACCTCGCGCATGATGGTGATGGTTTCGGGATGCACGGCCTTACCAGGGGCGGTCCCGGCGGAGATGGCTCGGGCCTTGGCGGGGTTCGCCAAATGGTTCAGCCAGGCGGCGGCCATTTGGGAACGGCCGGCATTGTGGACGCAAGCAAACAGGACAGTGGCGGTCATGAGGGGCGGCCAGGCCATCGGCGGGCAATGATGACGATCGCGGCCGTCGCGAATTGGGTGAGGATGGAGCCGGGGAAGTTCAGTTCAGTCATGAGCCGAGGACGCGAAGATAGCGGTGAAGGGTAACGGACGGATCAAGGTGGAGTATATTGTATACAGTCTCGCCACTCCCTCTAAGGAGAATCCATGATCCGCGTTCGTCGCGCCGCCGTCGCGGTGGTCTTGGCCGCCTTCTGCTCCGCTCCGACGGTCTTTGCTCAGGAGACGCCGTCCGACACCCTGCTGACGGTGCAACACTTCCTCAACTGGGAAAACGTCGGCGACCCGCAAATTTCTCCCGACGGCACCCAGATCGTGTACAGCCGGCGGTGGGTCAATGCCATGGAGGACCGGTTTGATTCCGCGCTCTGGATCATGGGCGCCGACGGGACCAAACAGCGGTTCCTCTTGAAGGGCGGATCCGCTCGGTGGTCGCCGGACGGGACCCGGATCGCCTACATCGCCGAGGCCGACGGTAAGGCGCAGATTTTCGTTCGCTGGATGGATGCCGAGGGTGCGGTGTCGCAGATCACCCGGCTCACGGAAGCGCCGGGCTCCTTGGCGTGGTCGCCGGACGGGAAGTGGCTCTCCTTTACCATGGGCGTCAAGTTCGAGCGGCCCTGGGCCATCAGCATGCCGGCCGCTCCGGCCGGTGCCAAATGGACCCCGGCTCCGCGGCGGGTCACCGAGCTTCACTACCGTCAGGACCGGGCCGGGTTCATGGACCTGTCCTACGTCCAACTCTTCGTCGTGCCCGCCGACGGCGGGACGCCGCGGCAGATCACCAAGGGGGAGTTCAATGTCGGGTCCCGGTTCGACCAACTGGTCGGCGGCGCCGGGTACAGTTGGACCCCGGACAGCAAATCGATCCTGTTCGACGGTCATCGGCAGCCGAATGCCGACAAGAACTACCGGAACTCAGGGATTCACCTGGTCGATGTGGGGACCGGAACGATTCGGACCTTGACGACGAGGCCCGGAAGTTGGGCCAACCCCGTGGTGTCCCCCGACGGGAAGACCGTGGCGTTTGCCGGGGCCGACTCGAGCCGGAAGAGTTACAAGACCGCGGAACTCTATTTCATGGGGATCGACGGCAGTAACCCCCGGCTGGCCTCCGGCGATCTCGATCGCGACGTCAGCGACTTGGCCTGGGCGGCCGACGGGAGCGGGGTGTACTTCGGGATCCAGGACCGGGGAACCTCCAACTACTACTTCGCGGCGCTCAAAGGCGGCTATCGGCAGCTGACGACGGGCACCCACATGCTCGACGTGAGTTCGATCTCGAATACCGGGATTGCGGTCGGCACCAAGAGCGGGCCGAAGGAACCTGGCGACGTCATTCGGTTTGCGGTGGCCCGGCCGGCCGAGGTGACCAAGCTCACCGACGTCAACGGCGATGTCCTCCAGAACATCAAGCTCGGCGACGTCGAAGAGGTGTGGTATACGTCGACCAGCGGTACCAAGGTCCAAGGTTGGATCGTCAAGCCGCCGAATTTCAACCGGAGCCGGAAGTATCCGCTCGTCATGGAAATCCACGGTGGCCCGCATGGGATGTACGGCGTGGGGTTCAGCTATCAATTTCAGAACTTCGCGGCCAACGGCAACGTGGTGCTGTACACCAATCCGAGGGGCAGCACCGGCTACGGCACCGCTTTCGGGAACGCCATCGAGCGGCAGTACCCCGGCGTCGATTATGACGACTTGATGGCGGGGGTCGATACGGTGGTGGGCCGGGGGTATATCGACACCAACCGGATGTACGTGGGTGGCTGCAGCGGCGGCGGGGTATTGTCGAGCTGGGTCATCGGGCACACCACCCGGTTCGCGGCCGCGGCGGTCCGGTGCCCGGTTACCAACTGGATGAGCATGGCGGGACAGACCGATGTCCCGCTCTTCATCGACAACTTCTACGACAAACCGTTTTGGGAAGACCCGGCTCCGTGGCTCAAGACCTCGCCGATCATGTACGTGAAGAACGTCAAGACCGCAACGCTCGTGATGACCGGCGAACTCGACCTTCGGACTCCGATGCCGCAGTCGGAGGAGTTCTACACGGCGTTGAAGCGGCTCAACGTGCCGGCCGAGTTGCTCCGGTTCAACGGCGAGTACCACGGGACCTCGTCGAAGCCGTCCAACTTCATGCGGACCCAGCTCTACATGATGAGCTGGTACCAGAAGTTCACCGGCCCGGCAACTCCGTGAAGACCAACGACTCGGAGTTGATGCAGTAGCGGAGTTTGGTGGGCGCCGGTCCGTCGGTGAAGACGTGGCCCAAATGGCAGTCGCACCGGACGCAGAGGACTTCTTTGCGCACCATGCCGTGTCTCTTTTCTGCGACGGT
>SXGU01560793.1_pt1 | contig 27758 bp, 31 predicted proteins | sample 3174531 | NCBI WGS metagenome assembly SXGU01 (sample SAMN11356863, study PRJNA531348) | freshwater metagenome | isolation source: freshwater sample F1-140 | place: China: Fuxian Lake, Yuxi | collected 2017-12-25 | reverse complement strand
GTGAGTGTCGGACTGTGGTTTCTCCTGAGTCACGACGCCGGCGCCTTCGTGGGACTTTGGGTGCCGAGCATTCTCATTCTCTGGGTCGGCGTGCGGCTCGTCCTCCTGTCCGGCGACACTATCAAAAAGAAAAGGAACTGACATGCCCATTTACATCATTCCCATTTTCTGTTTCGGCCTAGTCATCACTGGAATCGTTTTCCTCGGTCTCCAGCAAGCATCGGACATGGCCAAACAATTGGCCGCACAGCGGAACGAACTGGAGCCGGTTTCCAAAAACCCGCAGGAGGTCCCGCGGGAAGAAATTCCGGCCCAGTCAGACCGTTGAGCGTGACACAGCCATGAGTCAATCCAGTCAACCCCCCAATGTGCTCATCCTCGGAGCGACGGGCGGGATTGGCTCGGCGCTCGCCCGTCAACTGGCCAAAATCGGTTATGGCTTGAGCCTCGCCGCCCGCAGCAGCGAGCGGCTGGACGCTCTCGCCACAGAGTTGAATGCGGACGCCTTCGCAATCGAAGCCACAGATTCAGCCTCGGTTGAAGCCTGCGTAGCCAAGGCATCTGAACAACTCGGTCCGTTGAATGGAGTGGTCAATTGCGTCGGTTCGCTTCTACTCAAACCGGCCCACTCCACCACGGACGAAGACTGGGCCCGCGTCCTCGCGGTGAACCTTAATTCCTCGTTCTACGTTCTCCGGGCGGCAGCGACTCGAATGATGCGGAGTGGGGGTGGCTCCATTGTGCTCCTAGCCTCGGCCGTGGCCCAGCGAGGCATGATCAATCACGAAGCCATCGCCGCCGCCAAAGCTGGCGTCGTGGGCCTCGCGCAGTCCTCGGCGGCAACTTACGCCCGCTACAACATTCGCGTGAACTGCGTCGCGCCCGGTCTCACTCGGACGCCCCTCACTGAGCCCCTCACCAGACATGAGAGATCCTTGAAAGCCTCGGCCTCCCTCCACCCACTCGGTCGCATCGGCGAGCCTGAGGAAGTCGCAAGCGCCATCCGCTGGTTTCTCGACCCCCAACAATCCTGGGTCACTGGCCAAGTGCTCGCGGTGGATGGCGGTCTCAGTTCCGTGCAAGCCCGGGAAGCCTCCTCTTAATGAATGCTTTCCCCCGATTCCTCTCCTCCTTAAAGTCCACGCTCAATCAAGACAACCAAACCTTCTGACATTTTATGCAAACTAGAAATATCAGTCTCGTTGCTTTGTTCATAGCCAACGCCATGACCACGAGTGCTGAGACGCCAATCGATTCAGCTTGGCCCCAGTGGCGTGGGCCAAATCGAGACGGGCAATTCCCCGGATCGGCGTGGCCGGAGAAGCTCGACACCAATCGCCTCCAGCGCGCTTGGCGCGTCGAACTCGGGCCCAGCTACTCTGGCCCCATTGTCGTCGGCGACCGCGTCTTCACCACGGAGTCGAAGGACAAGAAGTTCGAGATCGTGATCGCCTTCGACCGCAAGACCGGGAAGGAACTGGACGTGAAGGTCACGGACGGCGGCGTCACGGTGGACAACGCGAAAGTCCTCAAGACGGACGTGGCCGCCAGCAACGGCGTCATCCACGTCATAGATTCCGTCGTGCTACCGAAGTAACCTCGATTGCCGGGGCGGAGAGCACTCGGCTCTCCGCCCTAGCGAACGAAAATCAACCACCGACTCACACAAAACATACCTATGAAAAAAATCACTCTCAGGCCCTTCCTTCTCATTCTAGTTGCCGCCGCCTCGCTGGTCGGCTGCCAGGCCACCCGCGCGGGCAATGAGTCCGCGCCTTACACGGTCGTTCGGTCCGATGGTAACTTTGAAATCCGCGACTATCCCGCACTCACCGTCGTGGAGACGCCGATGGCCGACGCCAGCCGCGACGGTTCGGACGGGAGTTTCAGGCGGTTGTTCAAGTTCATCAGCGGCGGCAACGAGGCGAAGCAAAAGATCGCCATGACCACGCCGGTTTTCATGGCTGGCCGGGAAACGAACGCGACGATGGCGTTCGTGATGCCGGCAAAGTTCAAAACGGCTGACGTGCCGAAGCCGTCCAACGGCCAAGTCACGGTGCGGGAATTGGCCGCAGGGCAGTTTGCGGTGCTGCGTTTCAGCGGCAGCCGCAACGCGAAGCAGGAGACGGAGACACTCGCGCAGTTGAAGGCATGGACGGACACCCAAAAGCTGAGCGTGTTGTCGTCGCCAATGTATGGCTATTTCGACCCGCCGTGGACGCCGTCATTTATGCGCCGCAACGAAGTCATGCTGAAAATAGAAACGGCCAAGTAAGTCGGAGCCATTCAATGCACATCCGTGACTTTCAGTGCGAACTGTGGCTTCCGGTGCCCCCGGACGAACTGTTTCCGTTTTTCGCCGACGCCGCGAACCTCCAGGCCATCACGCCGCCATGGCTCAACTTTCACGTCGTCACGCCGCCACCCATCGAGATGTGCGAAGGGGCGCTCATTGACTACAAGCTGCGGGTGCGCGGACTGCGTCTGCATTGGCGCACGCGCATCAACGTCTGGCAGCCGCCGCACCGCTTCGAGGATGAGCAGATTCGTGGGCCGTATCGGCAGTGGATTCACGATCACACTTTCGAGTCGAGCAACGGCGGCACGCTCGCGCGCGACCGCGTCCGCTACGCCGTGCCGTTCGACTGGCTGACGCATCGCTGGCTCGTGCGCCGGGACATTGAGAGGATTTTCAAATTCCGCGCCGAAGCTTTGACCAGGCGGTTCTCGCAGACGGCCCTTAGCCTCCCATGAAACTCATTCCCGGCAGACTATTCCAAGCTCGGATGGCGATTTTCCATTCCCGTCCGCTGGCCACGCCATCAAACTACCCACATGCATAACGCGACAATTATCCTTCAAGCACTCGTGGCTGCCTCCATTTTCTTCGTGTGGGTGGTACGCTACGACAACGTCATCCAGGAATTCAAGCACTACGCCCTGCCGGACTGGTTGCGCGACCTGGTCGGCATTCTGAAACTGACCCTGTCGCTCCTGTTGCTGCTCGGCATCGAACGAAAGCCTTTAGCCGTGCTGGGCGGCTTGGGCATTGCGGTCCTGATGAGTTGCGCCTTCATCGTGCATCTCCGCGTCAAGAGCCCCTGGCCGAAAATACTTCCCTGTTTGAGCCTCCTCGCCGTGTCGCTGGCGATGGCGTGGATGAACTACCAACTTCTGAATTCGTAGTGGCGGGAATACGAGGAACACGAACGCGCTTCTGGAACAAAAATGTTGCGCCATTTGCCTGATGCAAGCTGAACCCACATCAACCGCTGCCGCACGTTACCCGAGAATCTGGCTGGGCTTGGGAGGGTGGCTGTTAGCCTGTTTCGCAGCCGCTGCGGTGGGCGGAATGTTCATACCCGGCGAATGGTATGCGTCGTTGCAGAAGCCGTCTTGGAATCCGCCGGGCTGGGTCTTCGGCCCGGTGTGGACGGCTCTCTACACGATGATGGCGGTCGCCGCTTGGCTGGTGTGGAAGCGCGGTGGCTTCAGCGCGCAACGGCGGGCGCGGGCACTGTTTTGCGCGCAGCTTATTTTGAACGCCGCGTGGACGCCGCTGTTCTTCGGACTCCAACAGCCCGGCCTGGCCTTTGCGGAAATCGTGGTGCTTTGGCTGGCCATCGCAGCGACGCTGGTGGCGTTTCATCGCGTGAGCCGCGCAGCCGCATGGCTGCTTGCGCCCTACCTCGCGTGGGTCAGTTTCGCGGCGGCACTGAACTTCACACTGTGGAGGCTGAACGCATGACCCAACCGACGCTTCCCCATTTGCGGCTCGGCCTGTGCTGCCAGTTCGCGCACGAGCCAATCAAGTTTCTCACGACGACCGCGACAGCGATGTTGCGCCTTACCCGCGCCGAACGACTGGCCCGACTTGCGGAGCTTTGCCAGCACAACGCCGAGGCGCTGCTGGCCTCGCTGAACTTTTGTGTCGCACACGGCATCGGCGCATTCCGCATCAACAGCCAGATTCTCCCAACCAAGACACATCCCGAAGCGGGTTACGACATGGCGGAATTGCCCGGCGGCTCTGAAATCATCCAGCGATTCCGTGAGTGCGGTGCTGTTGCCCGCGAGCGTGACGTGCGCCTCTCCTTTCACCCGGACCAGTTCGTGGTGTTGAATTCGCCGAACGATTCGACGCTCGCTCACTCGCTGGCGGAGTTGGACTACCAGGCGGAGGTCGCCGAATGGGTCGGTGCGGACAGCATCAACATCCACGGCGGCGGCGCGTATGGCGACAAGCCCGCTGCGTTGCGTGCATTGCGACGAAACATCGAGCGGCTGCCGACGCGGGTGCGTTCGCGCCTCACCTTGGAGAACGACGACAAAGTTCATACACCCGCCGACCTGCTGCCCGTCTGCGCGGAAACGGGCACGCCTCTCGTCTATGACGTTCATCACCACCGCTGCCTGCCGGATGAATTGAGCGTCGAGGCCGCCACCGAGCGGGCCGTCGCGACTTGGAATCGCGAACCGCTTTTTCACATCTCGAGTCCGCTCGAAGGCTGGGCTGGCCCCAAGCCGACGCGGCATCATGACTACATCGACCCGGCTGACTTTCCGCCCGAATGGAAGTCGCGCCAACTCACCGTCGAAGTCGAAGCGAAGGCGAAGGAGCTGGCCGTCCTGCGATTGATGGGTTGGCTGGGGCGGAGTAAAAAAGTGAAACACGAATGAACTCGCTCGTTTGGTTTCGCCTCGACCTCCGTCTCGCGGACAACCCCGCAGTCGCCGCAGCGGCGAAGGGCGGCGGGGCAGTCGTGCCTGTGTTCATCTGGTCGCCGGAAGACGAGGCACCGTGGCAGCCGGGCGCGGCATCGCGGTGGTGGCTGCATCAATCGCTCGACGCGCTCGACGCGCGATTGCGGTCGGTCGGTTCGCGGCTCGTTGTCCGGCGCGGACCGGCGCTCGAAATTCTCCGCGCGCTGGCGATGGAAACTGGCTCACACGCGGTGTTCTGGAATCGCCGCTACGAACCCGCCGTCATCGCGCGGGACAAAGTCATCAAGGAGGCTTTGCGAGTCGATGGCATCGAAGCGGACAGCTTCAACGCTGCGTTGCTGCATGAGCCTTGGACGATTCAGAACCAGAGCAAGAAGCCGTTCCAAGTGTTCACGCCATTCTGGAAAAATTGCCTCTCCCAGCCTGACCCCGCCGAGCCGCTCCTCGCGCCGCCGCGCATGCTTGCGCCGACGAAGTGGCCCGAGTCACTCGCACTCGACGAACTCTCACTCGAACCGCGCATCAATCGGACGGATGGTTTTCGCTCTGCGTGGCAGCCCGGCGAGGCCGGCGCGGCCGCTGCGTTGAAGCAGTTTCTCGCCCGCGCGTTCGATGATTACTCCGGGCAACGCAACCGCCCCGATGTCGCCGGCACGTCGCGGCTTTCACCGCACCTGCACTTTGGCGAAATCGGTCCGCGACAAGTCTGGCATGACCTCGCGTGCATGGCTGAGAAGCGCAAGCTGCCAGCGGCGAACTGGCGCGGCTCGCAATTTCTCGCCGAACTCGGCTGGCGCGAATTCGCGCATCATCTCCTCTACCATTTCCCGCACACACCGACCGAGCCGTTGCGCGTGGACTTCAAGAATTTCCCTTGGCGCAAGGATGCCGGGCGGCTCACGGCATGGCGACGAGGCCGCACCGGATTTCCCATCGTGGACGCTGGGATGCGCGAACTCTGGACGACCGGCTGGATGCACAATCGCGTGCGCATGATTGTCGCGTCGTTTCTCGTGAAGGATTTGCTGGCGGACTGGCAGGAGGGCGCGCGGTGGTTTTGGGACACCCTCGTGGACGCCGACCTCGCGCAGAACACGCTGGGCTGGCAATGGACCGCTGGTTGCGGAGCGGATGCCGCGCCGTTTTTCCGCGTGTTCAACCCCACGAGCCAGGGCGAGAAATTCGATCCGTACGGAGACTACGTTCGCCGCTGGTGTCCCGAACTTGGAAAACTCCCCGCGAAGTGGATTCACCAACCCGGCAACGCACCACCAGAGGTGCTCCGGGCCGCGGGTGTGGAACTGGGGCGGAACTATCCTGAGCCGATTATCAGCCACGCCATCGCCCGCGATGTCGCGCTGGCGGCACTCGCGCGAATCAAGCGGACGCCGAATCACTGACTTGCGAGGCCCACGAGGAAACGCTGTCGCAAGAAGGCGAAAAAACCGCGCACGTCTGCTCCATGTGGGGCCCGCATTTCTGCTCGATGAAAACCACCGAAGACGTCCGCAACTACGCCGCCGAACAAGGCATCGCCGAGGAAGAGGCGTTGAAGAAGGGGATGGAAGAGAAGTCGAAAGAGTTTGTGGAGAAGGGTGCGGAAGTTTACGCGAAGGCGTGAATCAGATAGGTTCCGCCAACAATCCAATGCCCAAGCCACAGAAAACACACACGGTTCTTTCGCTGTTCTCCGGCGGAATGGGGCTGGACGTTGGACTCGCGAAGACCGGGCGGTTCGATCTTCTGGGGTGCGTGGAGAAAGAACCTTCATTCTGTGCGACCATCCGGGCGAATCAGCAGGCCGGCCGGCTAGGAGAGAAGGTTCGTATCGTCGAGGCCGACATCAAGACGGTCGACGCGAGGCTACTGCGCGAGGAACTTGGGTTGGAGCCAGGTGAACTCGACTTGCTCGCCGGTGGTCCTCCCTGTCAGTCCTTCAGCACCGCAGGGAAACGAGCATCCGTTGAAGATCCTCGCGGCACTTTGCTTTGGGACTATCTCCGTTTCGTGGCCGAATTTCAGCCAAAGTTCTTTCTGATGGAGAACGTGCGCGGCCTTATGTCAGCCGCTCTCAGGCACCGACCAATCCGCGAGCGCCCCGAGCACGGCGGTTCCGCTCTCGAACCTGATGAACTGCCTGGTTCAGTTGTGCGGCTTTTTTGCGACGATTTGCAGAACGTGGCTGGCGGGAACTACCACATGGATTGCTTCGAGGTGAACGCGGTGAATTACGGGGCACCACAGATTCGCGAGCGCGCGCTGTTCGTCGGGAATCGGTTTAATGCCGTCGTCGATTTCCCAGAACCAACGCACGGCGCCGCTGCTGAACGTGGAGAGGAACAGCACCTCGAGCTTTTCGGAGCCGTCCCCACGAAGCTGCTTCCTTGGATGACACTCAGGGATGCCATCGGAGACTTGGCCGAGGAGCATCCCGAAGTCCTCGATTTCAGCCCGAGGAAGAAGGCTTATCTGGCAATGGTTTCGGAAGGCTCCAACTGGCGGAGCTTGCCTGAGGCTGTTCAGAAGGAGTCCATGGGGACAGCTTGGTTTGCCAAAGGTGGACGGTCAGGATGGTGGCGTCGCCTCACGTTTGATTTGCCGTGCCCGACACTGGTGACGATGCCCAACCATGCGAGCACCGCCTTGTGTCATCCCGTCGAGACGAGGGCTCTATCACTTCGTGAATATGCCCGAATCCAGGAGTTCCCCGACGACTGGCAGCTCTGCGGAACAACTAGCGAGAAATACGCGCAAGTCGGCAATGCCGTGCCAGTGCGCCTTGCCCAAGTCGCCGGTGAATTGATTGCCGGACACCTCGACCGGTTGGAATCCCGCGACTGGAGCGCCGACCCGAGGGGCAGAGAGTCCCTGAGGAAGATTTACGTTCAGTCTCACATCCGCACCCGCCAATGGTTCAAGAATGGAGAGACTTTCGTTTGGGGCGAGGACGAGTCGGTCCCGACATATGCCGCGCCTAAGACAAAGCGGAAGGTTGTCGGCATGAAGGGATGAATCATGGCAAGAGGCGCATCAGGCATTCCGAAGGCAAAGCCCGCAGTTCTGAGGAAGAGTGATTTGCTCGCGACGCTTCAGTCCATCGACCGCGACCCGGCAGCGAGGGCGCGAGTGTTGGCGTTGGAAACGGCGTTCCGTGTAAAGATTTCCACGCACATTGGGTCTTTGCTGCCTGCGGAATCTGATTTTCGGAAGTTCAACACCAGCCCGTTCGTCCTGCTCATTCACGCTTTCCACAAGGGCTACTCCCACGTCCATCAGATTGAGCGCGACATCCTCCCGGCAAAACAATTCTCCTCAATGGAAACATCGGCGGGCCGGATGGTGGAGGAGGTCGCCTTGCCAGTTTACGGCTGGGAATGTGTGCCAAGCGAAATGCATACGCCCAATTCCGCCCTCGACGGATGAAAACCTGGCAGTGCGCCGTTCGCCGTGGCAACTCTCAAGAGCGGCCCGCGTTGCTTGAACGACGAAATGAGCGAGAACTTCGCCGACGCGGTTATCAGCCACGCTGCATCCTGGGCATCGACCGCAGGCGCCCGCGAACTCGACTTTACCTACGGTGTCTTCTACGGAACGGCCAAACAGTCGAACAAAAAAGACTGGCATATCCTGCGCAATCTCCGCGACAAAGTTCCCCACACGCCGCGAGGGCGGGTCTTGCTCTCTCCCGACAATCGATGGGATTGCCGCTGTGTAATACGTGGAGTGCGCGTCAATGCCGCAGTGAGGATTGGTTCGGATTGGTGGGCGCATCTCGGTGGACCGACTTGTTTGGTTGAAGTTCTATCCTCGTTGATCCGCGCCTGCGTATTGCCAGCCGCTGAAGCCCGAAACCGTGGTGCCTTTGTAGTCGGCGACTTGGGACAGATTGTGGACATGACTGTCGTCTCTTCCGATTACAACGTAAGCCTACTTCAAAGAAGCCAGTTGTCTTGGCTCTTTCTCATGGCTTGCCACTTTTGCGATCAATTGGAGTGAAACCCCTAGACCGCCAAAAGCTGGATGTCGTCGACCAGACGCGGAGCAATCCCCCCTTGCGGGACTGGCACGACCAGTTCACGCCGGAGTTCGTCGCGTAGTCATGCCAGTTCGTCCACCAACCATCTACGTCATCGCCGGGTGCAACGGCGCGGGCAAGACCACGTTCGCGAAGGAGTTTTTGCCCAAGGAAGTGAAGTGCCTGCGCTTTCTCAACGCCGATGAAATCGCCCGCGGGCTTTCTCCGTTCAAGCCCAGCGCAGGGGCGGTCCGCGCCGCACGGCTGTTGCTCACTCAGGTGGAGGAATGCCTGCGCCGTCGTGAGACGTTCGCCTTGGAAACCACCTTGAGCGGCAAGACCTACATCCGGCATTTCCAACGGGCGCGGGAACTCGGTTTCGAGATTGAACTGCATTACCTCTGGCTCTCCAGTCCCGCGCAGGCCATCGCCCGCGTGCGGCTGCGGGTGAGGCAGGGCGGGCATCATGTTCCTGCGGCGGACATTCGGCGGCGATTCGGGCGCAGTCTCGCGCATCTGCTCGACGATTACCTGCCGCTCGCAACGCGCTGGGCCGTGTGGGACAGCCGCAGCCTCCCCGCCAAACGGCTCGCCATTTCGTCCGCCCATGATATTGATGCCTTGAGAAAAGTGATTCGCCCATGAAGACAAACGGACACGCCCGAAAAACCACGAAGACTCCGCCATTTGTGCTGCGCGCTGAACGCGCGTTGCGCCGTGCGGCCAAGAACGTTGAGACACAAAGCCGGGCCTTGAAGCTTCCAGTGGTGGTCTGGCAGGACGGCAAGGTGGTGGAGAAGCCGGCGTGAGTTCGAAGGGCAATAGCCCGGACTTCAATCCCGTCGAATTCGACGGGATTAGTCATCAGATAGACGCGTGCGCGATGAGCAAAGGCAGACCCAAAAAGGACTTGTCCCCCAATCAACGCGACGAGTTGCTGGCCGCGTTGAAAGACCGGTTTGACGCGAACAAGGCCCGTCACCAAGGTTTGGTGTGGGCCAAGGTGCAGGCGCGGTTGGAGGCCAAGCCGGACAAGCTGTGGTCGCTCGCGGAAATGGAACGCACGGGCGGCGAACCGGATGTGGTGGGGGGCAAGTCGGGCGAATTGGTTTTCATGGATTGCGCGCCGGAAAGTCCGGCCGGTCGGCGCAGCGTTTGTTACGACCGCGAGGGCTGGTTGTCGCGGAAGGAGGCGCGGCCCAAAACCACGGCGATGGATTTGGCAACGGAGATGGGCATCGCGCTGTTGACGGAGGAGGAATACCTCGCGCTGCAAAAGCTGGGCGAGTTCGACACGAAGACGTCGAGCTGGATCGCCACCCCGGCAGATTTTCGCAAGCAGGGCGGCGGGCTCTGGGGCGGCCGGAGTTACGGCCGCGTCTTCATCGGTTGCAACGGCGCGCAGTCGTATTACGCAGTGCGGGGATTTCGGGGCTCGCTAGAGTTTTGAGCGAAGGCACATAGAATGCACCCGATATGAAGACCTACATCGCCCTGCTTCGCGGCGTCAACGTTAGCGGCCAGAAGCTCATCAAGATGGTGGATTTGCAGGCGCACTTCGCGTCGTGCGGTGCTGTCAATATCCGCACTTACATCCAAAGCGGCAACGTGGTGTTTGAGCATCCGGAGAGATCATCCGCCAACTTACGAAAAAGTCTGGAAGAGCATCTTGCAAGCAAGCTCGGCTTTTCAGTTCCAACTCTTGTCATTGGCGCGAAGGATTTCGCTGCCATCGCCAACGAGAATCCGTACCCCACCACGCTGCCGGACTTTGGCAAGCGAATGTATGTGTGTTTCTTCCAAAAGGCCCCCGCAGTTGCAGCCGTTGAGGGTATCCGGGATTTCGTAACCGATGAGGAGCAACTGGTCGTCAAGGGAGTCGTCGCTTTCGCATATTACAAGATGGGACTGGGACGGGCGAAGCTTTCGAGCAACCTCATCGAGCGAAAGCTTGGATTGGCGACGCTGCGAAACTGGAATTCGGTCAACGCACTCCTTGCATTGGCTAACCGTTGACCTCGTGCAGGCCTACGCTCGGAGCGTTGACCCTTGGCACCGGCAGGGCGAGCCGGCATAAAGGTTTGGTGTGGGCCAATGTGCAGGCGCGGTTGGAGGCCAGGCTGGACAAGCTGTGGTCGCTCGCGGAAATGGAACGCACCGGCGGTGAACCGGACGTGGTGGGGCATGACAAAAAGACGGGCGAATACCTCTTCTTTGATTGCTCGATTGAAACTCCCAAAGGCCGCGTCAGTGTTTGCTACGACCGAGAAGGGCTGGAATCGCGGAAGGAACATCGCCCGAAAACCACCGCGATGGAAATGGCTGCGTCCATGGAAATCGAACTTTTAACCGAAGAAGAATATCAAGATCTCCAGGAGTTCGGAGAGTTCGATCGGAAGACTTCGAGCTGGGTGAAAACACCGGCTGGCATCAGAAAATTTGGCGGTGCACTTTATGGTGAGCGCCGCTACGGCCGCGTCTTCGTGGGTCACAACGGTGCGCAGTCTTACTACGCGGCCAGAGGATTTCGTGGGTGGCTGAGGGTTTGAGCGTTGACGCGAATTCCGCGAATTCGCACGAATTCAACTCGTGTTTATTGGCGCAATTCGCGGCTGAAGGTTTCTTATGAAAACTTTCCAAGGCTACCACATCATCACTCCCGACGACCTGCCGGCGGCCATCGAACCAGATCAAGATTCCGATCACGGATGATCAAGAGTGCGTGGGAAGCGAGAACATGGTTGCCTGACTCTGGCGGTTGTCGCTCCAGAGCGGGAACACTCCGCGCAAGCACATTTGACAATCACACTCAATTCAGCGGCGTGGCGTCCGTCGGACTTGCACTCCCGGCATGTAGAGGATGCGGATCAGCAGGTCGCCGCGTCCGCCGCGCGCTCTGGGCAAGCCTTCACCGTGGAGTCGGATGATTTCGCCACGCGCCACTTTCGGCGGAATTTGGACACGCAGGAAGTTGCCCGTTGGACCGCGCATGGATTCGGTGCCGCCTTGCAGGGCGCGTTGGAAGTTGATCTTCAGGTCGCAGCGCAGATCCGATCCGCGCGCCTTGAATCGAAAATCAGGGCGCACCTTGACACGAACCAGGACAAATCCACCGGAACCATGGCTGCGCGGCAGGCGGTATCGGGTGCCCGGTGCCGTGTCCGAAGGCACGACAAGTTCGTAAACCTCCGGACCGGCGGGATTGGCCGGTTCGTTCACGCGGATTTCCAGCCGAGTGCCGTGCAGGAATTCGTCGATCCGCAGGTGAACTTCCTTGGCGATGTTCAGTGTTGGTCTCCCGGTTCTGCCGGCGCGCTCGACGGACTTCTGCCGGGCGGCGAGTTCGTGGTCGTACAGGCGGCGGCGCTCCGGGTCGCTCAATATATCATACGCGGCATTGAGAGCCTGAGCTTGAGCCACGGATGCGGGTGAATTGCCGTTCAAGTCGGGGTGCCGCTCCTTGGCGAGCAGACGGTACGCTGTGCGAATCTGCGCGTCGGTACTGCGCCGATCAAGGCCAAGCGTGGCGTAGTGGTCTGGGAGGGTGGGAGGCAAGCAGACAGTTGCAGCTCAGGTTTTCCCTATGAAACACGCCTCCAAACCGACAGCGATGCGACCCGCTTTGCGTGAGGTTTCGTTGTGGTCATTTCCGAGCCGAATCGGTTTCGATTTTGAGCGGCTTTGGAGCGCCGACGGTACGCCAAGTTTCAGAAAGTTGATCAAGCTCTCGCAGTTGCTGTGGGCGTACTGGACCACGCGCCGCCAATGAGGTGGTTCCAACGAGGCAACACGTTCGCGCTCGTCACCGGATGTCATGCATCCGTAGAGATCAGAATGATCCATGAGTTCGTTCATCGCACGTTTCCTGTGGCAGGCTTGCTCATGTGTCAACATAAACATGGTGGAGGATTCCTCCCTAGTTTGCGCCTCGCCTCTGCCTTTGTGGCGCTCGGCATCAGTCGTAGCCTGCACCACCGTCTCCTCAGTGCTTGCTGATGAGCGAGAAAAATGTTTTCCTGCGTCATGGTAGCATCCTATCCAACAATCATTCCCGGACTGCGCAGTCCTTTCGATCAGGTGAGTGGAATTGTCTATTTTGGACGAATGCTGGACAAGATCCGGCTCGCAGCGGCGGGGAAATTGCCGGAGGGATGGCTGACGATGCGTGGCGCGACGATGAAGGGTAGTTTCGACTGTCGCTGCTGCCAGTTCCTAAAAATTGACTACCCCAGCCTCGAAACGGAAACGCTCAAAGGCGACAAGAGCGATTCAGAGTTGCTCGCCTGGGCTTTCCAGCAAGGTCGCCAGCCGGATGAGCAGGAAATCGAGGTGTGGAATGCGTTCATGACCAAGCGCGGCTGGCGGGACGCCGGGACGCAGCGATTGAACGAGCGTCTTGGCGAGATCGGCCTGTTGCCAGGCACGGTGCAGACGATGTTTGAATTCATCGATCTGGATGAGGGGCGGCGTCAGGTCGGGAGCCAACCATGAGCGAGAGTGACTCCGATTTCTCCTTTCGGGGTGACGATTTGTTGCCTCTGCAGTCGCAAAACTCAAAAGGCTAATCGTATTCGTGGAGTTGGGGACGGAGTGGCCTCATTACTGGTCTTGCGCGGTTCGAGCCACTTTTGCTGACTGCCGAATTCAGCCGCGAGTTGTCAAAGGCGCACGGTTGCAGCAGTCCGACACACAACATTGCCACCGGCGATCTGGATGTTAATTTCACTTCAACCCATGGGCGCTTGGCGGTGAATACCTTTCCGGGCATCCGGGTCGAAACTGCTCTTGCTTATGAATTGTTTCAAACACGTGCCCAGGCACTGTCGCCGGCTTTGCGCGACGCTCTTGCTCGCAACAATGTCCGGCGCCCTTTTCTGCGTAGTCGCTTCCGCGGCGCAAAAGGTGGATTTCAACCGCGATATTCAACCGATCCTGTCGGACAACTGCTTCTTCTGCCACGGCCCGGATGCGAACAAACGCAAGGGCAAGCTTCGGCTCGATATTCGCGAGGAGGCCATCCAAAAGAAGGCGTTTGTTCCGGGCAAACCGGACGAGAGTGAATTGGTGTCGCGCATTTTCACCAAGAATGCCGACGACCTGATGCCCCCGGAGGATTCGCACAAGAAACTCACGGACGAGCAGAAGAATCTGCTCAAGCGCTGGATAAATGACGGTGCGGAGTATCAGAGTCATTGGGCTTACACGCTGCCGGTGAAGCCCACAGCCGGAATGAATGGCATTGACGCGTTGGTCGAGAAGCGCCTTGGCGAGCTGGAACTGAAACCCTCGCCCGAAGCGGATCGGCGGACGCTGGCTCGAAGACTTCATTTTGATCTTGTGGGATTGCCCCCCAAGCCAGAGGAAGTCGAAGCGTTCGAGCGCAACAATTCACGTGACGCCTACCAGAAACTGGTCGAGCGGCTTCTGGCTTCACCTCATTACGGCGAACGCATGGCGATTGGCTGGCTGGATGTGGCCCGGTTTGCGGACACGATCGGTTATCACTCCGACAATCCGCGCAACATCTGGCCCTACCGCGATTACGTGATCAAGTCGTTCAATGAAAACAAACCCTTTGATCAGTTCACGCGCGAGCAGCTCGCCGGCGATCTGCTGCCGAACAGCACACAGGAGCAGAAAGTCGCTTCTGCGTTCAACCGACTGCTCCTGTCCACGGAGGAAGGAGGAGCCCAGCCGAAGGATTACGAAGCCCGGATGCTGACGGATCGGGTCCGTGCGGTCGGCAGCGTGTGGCTGGGGCAAACGATCGGTTGCGCCCAATGTCATGATCACAAATTCGATCCGATCACTCAGCGTGATTTCTATTCGATGGGCGCTTTCTTCGCCGACATTAAGGAGCCGATCATTGGACGCCGCGAGGACGGAATGCTCGTTCCCGATGGCAAACAAGCTGCGGAACTTGCCAGGCGCCATGCCGAAATCGAGCGGCTGCAAAAAGATTTTGACGCACCACATCCGGAGCTGGCGGATGCGTTCGCCCAATGGGAACAGGCTCAACTCGACGCGTTGTTGGGTGATTCAGGGTGGATCTCCTTGAAGCCTGTGAAGTCCGAATCTTCAGGCGGCGCAAAGCTCGACGTGCAGACGGACAATTCAATTCTTGCCAGTGGCAAAAAGGCGGACAAGGACACTTACGCGCTCACGTTCGAAAACGTATTGGCGTCAGTGGCGGGCTTCCGCATCGAGGCGTTACCGAACAGCGCTCTCCCCTCCAACGGACCAGGCCGTGCCGATAATGGAAACTTTGTGCTGACTGAGGTCATTGCTTCCATCCAGCGATCCGGCGGAAGCAGTGAACCGCTGAAGTTCACTCGAGCCCGCGCGAGCTTCGAACAGACCACGATCGCGGAGAACAATCCGTACAAAGCGTGGAAGGCCGCAGCCGTGATTGATGGTGACGGGAAGGGAGAAAGTTTCGGCTGGGCTGTGTTGCCCGAGGTGGGGAAACCTCATCAGCTTCACCTGGAACTGGAGCGATCGACGAGTCTTCGCTCAGGAGACAAATTGAAGATCGAACTTCGCCAGAACCACGGCAATGGGAATCATACGGTGGGTCACTTCCGCATTGCGGCAGCGCCGGATGAGCTCACGGTGCGAGGACGGTTCGTTGTCCCGCCGTCGCCTGAGATTGCGGCCATCCTGAAAGTGCGGCGGGATCAGCGCGGGAAGGCGCAGGCCGACAAGCTTTTTGCGCTCTTCAAGAGTGGGGCACCCGAACTGGCAAACTTGCGCACCAATCTGGCGGCGGCCCGCAAAGCGCGGAATGATTTTGAGGCGACAGTGCCCCGCTGCATTGTGTCCGTGTCGGCAGAGCAACCCCGGACGGTCCGCATTCTGCCTCGTGGGAACTGGTTGATCGAAACGGGCGAGATCACGCCGCCGGCACTGCCCGGCTATCTCTCTCCACAAAGTTCTGGAACAAACCAGCTCACACGGCTCGATCTGGCCAACTGGCTTGTGTCCCGCGAAAACCCGCTGACAGCCCGTGTGGTGATGAACCGCCTTTGGAAACAGTTCTTCGGCGTCGGTCTGTCCAAAGTGCTGGATGATCTCGGAGCGCAGGGCGAGATTCCGCCGAATCAACCTCTGCTCGACTGGCTCGCCAGCGAGTTCATCAACAGCGGCTGGGATACGAAGCATATCGTTCGACTGATCATGAACAGCCGCGCTTACAAGCAGGTGTCCACCGCGCCGAAAAACCAGCTTGCGAGTGATCCTCACAACCGCGAGATCGCCCGCCAGAGCCGCTGGCGTCTCGATGCCGAACTGGTGCGCGACAACGCGCTCACCATCGCTGGTCTGCTGGTTCCGAAAATCGGCGGACCGAGCGTGAAACCTTTTCAACCGGCCGGCTACTGGGAGAATCTGAATTTTCCTACTCGCGAATGGGAATCGAGTGCGGGCGAAGATCAGTACCGGCGCGGACTCTACACGTGGTGGCAGCGATCTTACCCGCATCCGGGCATGGTCGCGTTCGACGCGCCCAGCCGTGAGGAATGCGCCGCCGAACGCAATCGTTCCAACATTCCTCAACAAGCGCTTGTGTTGCTGAATGACCCTACCTATGTGGAAGCTTCGCGTGTCTTCGCGGCAAGGATCATCAAAGAGGGCGGGCGTGATGCCGCTTCGCGTTTGAACTGGGCGTGGCGTCAAGCTCTCGCCCGAGCCCCGAAACCGGATGAGATCGAAACCATGTCTGCCCTGCTTAACAAGCACCTCAACGAGTACCGAGGCAACAGCGATGCGGCCTCGTCATTGATCAAGATCGGCCCCAGTCCGGTGCCAGGGGATGTCGATGTCCCCGAACTCGCCGCTTGGACCAGCGTCGCCCGTGTCATTCTGAATCTCCACGAAACCATTACGCGTTCCTAAGCCATGAACCTATCATCTGAACTTCGACAGTTCTTTCTCCAGCAGCAGACGCGGCGCACGTTTCTCGGCCGGACCTCGACAGGGCTCGGTGCTCTGGCGCTTGCCAGCCTCATCCATCCGCGCTTGTTGAAGGCTGCCGCCAACAAGGACAAGTGGATGGGCGTCGTTCGCGAGCCACACTTCCCGCCGAAGATCAAGCGTGTGATCTGGCTCACGATGGCGGGAGGGGCGTCACACCTGGAGACCTTCGATCACAAGCCAAAGCTGGCAGAGATGCACGGTCAGCCAATGCCGGATTCGTTCACCAAGGGCAAACAGATCGCGCAGCTCCAGGGAGCCAGGCTGACTTGCTATGGTCCCCAGCTAAAGTTCCAGCGCTTTGGAAAATGTGGCGCGGAAATCTGCGAACTCTTTCCCCAGATCGGATCGGTTGTGGATGACATCTGCTTCGTGCGCTCGATGACCACCGAAGCGATCAATCACGATCCAGCGCACATGTTCATGAACACGGGCTCGCAAATCGCCGGACGCCCCAGCATGGGTTCGTGGACGGTTTACGGCCTGGGCAGTGAAGCGGAGGAGTTGCCTGGATTTGTTGTGCTGACTTCGCTCGGCAAGGGCGGACAGAATCAACCCATCGCTGCCCGTCAATGGGCGTCAGGATTTCTTCCAAGCCGCTTTCAGGGAGTTCATTTACGCGGCAAGGGCGATCCCGTCTTGTATCTCGGCACGCCTCCCGGAATCACGCGCGACCAGCAGCACGACGTGGTTCAAGCCATCAACACCATCAACGCGCGCCATGACGCGGTGGTGGATGACCCGGAGATCTCGACGCGCATTGCGCAGTACGAGATGGCGTTTCAAATGCAGACGAGCGTTCCGGAGCTGATGGATGCCAGCAAGGAGCCGCAGAGTGTTCTTGATCTCTACGGCTGCAAGCCTGGCGACGGCTCCTTTGCCTCGAACTGCCTCCTCTCCCGCCGTCTTGCGGAACGGGGCGTGCGATTCATCCAGCTTTACCACAAGGACTGGGATCATCATGGAGGCGTTAAGGAAGGAGTCACGCTCAAGGCGCAGGAGGTGGATCGTGCCTGCATGGCATTGCTCACCGATCTCAAGCAGCGCGACATGTGGAAGGACACATTGATCGTTTGGGCGGGAGAATTCGGGCGCACTCCAATGAGCCAGGGAGGCGATGGACGTGATCATCACAATGCAGGCTTCACGGTCTGGTTGAGCGGAGGAGGGATCAAACCGGGAATTTCCTTCGGAGCTACGGATGAACTCGGTTACTCAGCCGTGGAAAACGTCGTCGATGTTCACGACCTCCACGCGACGATGCTGCGGCTGCTGGGCATCGAGCACACCAAGCTCTCGGTGAAATTTCAAGGGCTGGACGCCCGGCTCACAGGTATTGCGGGAAAGACGATCGAGGGGATTTTGGGTTGAGAGCTTTGAGAAAAGAGAACGCTCGGAGATTTTCAATTCCCCCAACCTTGTTCCTGAAGCTGGGGATGCAGCACAGAGTTTGGGAGGACACAGAGTAGCCACGCGGACCGAACCTCTGTGTCCTCCAAAACTCTGTGCTCAAATCTTCCAAACCCTCCCGGGTTTTGGGTTGAGCAGATCAGGAAGGAACGGAGAGATTTCCTCGGTCCGGAGGCGTCAGAACCAGAAAGTACTCCATACAGCCAAATCTCGATCTCCAGGTTGACGCGACTCCCCGCATGAGTTCAAATCGACTCATGTTCGTTCCCACTTCTCCTTGCCGTGCGGTGGCTTCTTTTGTCTTTGCCGCTGCCATCGCATTTCCACTCCTGCCTTCAAGCATCGAAGCCGCGGAAGGCCTTTGGAAGAAACATGTGGTTCACCAGGGCGCGCAAAGCCTGACTGCCATTGCTGGCGATTTCACGAAGGACGGACGGCCCGACATCATCGCCAACAGTGGCGACAAGACCCGCCTCTTCGTCGGACCTGATTGGAAGGAGATCGTGCTCGATGCGACTGCCGGCCATGATTTCATCCACAGCGAGACGTTCGATGTGGACGGAGACGGTGATCTGGATTTCATCGGGGCTCGCTATCAACCCGGTTTGATCATCTGGCTGGAGCAACCTGATCGCCCCCTTGCCGATCCCTGGCCGCTGCGTGTGGCGAGCAAAGAACTCAATGGCATCCACGGTTTGATGAAGGGCGACATCGACCGTGACGGTCGGATGGATTTGATCGCCAACAGTGCCCAGCCCATCGACACGCCTTTCCCCGAGTCTCTCGCCTGGCTCTCCGTCCCCGCGAACCCGCGCGCGGCCAGCAGTTGGAAGTCTCATGTATTCGCGGACAAGGATGCTCCCGGTCTCAGCCATTACCTCGGCTTTGGGGATGTCAACGGGGATGGACGCCCTGATGTCACGACTGGAGCCAAAGGAAGCCCTTCGCCGGTTGGAAATTATTTCGCATGGTGGGAAGCTTCGGAAAACCCAACCAAGCCGTGGAGGAAACGCGTGATTGCCGAGAAGCAATTGGGTGCAACAAATATTCATCCCGGCGACGTGAACAAGGATGGCAAAACGGATTTCATTGCCAGCCGCGGCCACGGGAACGGAGTCATCTGGTTTGAGGCCCCTTCCTGGCGGGAACATTCGATTCACGCCACGCTCAAGGAGCCGCATTCGCTCATCGCCCTGGACATGGATGCGGATGGCGACCTCGACGCCGCCACCTGCGCCTACGGTGATAAGCAGGCTTGGTGGTTCGAAAACGATGGCAAAGGTAATTTCACCAACCACCTTGTCGCGCGTGATCAGGAGGCTTACGACATCCGCGCCTTTGACATGGACCAGGATGGCGATCTCGATCTGGTGATTGCCGGGCGTGCGAGCAACAACGTCGCCTGGTACGAGAACCCCGCAAGCATGTCGCGACCTGCCCGCTGACAGGGATACGGAAGAATGGTTCTTCGCTGTTTTCAGTGAGTTCGCCGCTGGCGGAAGCTGTCTCTGTGTTGCACCCGGAGGGCTAATGTCTGTCACGGCTTCGCCGTGATGCAGATGGCCCGTCGCGCTCCGGAAAAAACACTCACCGAAAACAGCGAGGAACCAAACGCGCCCTGTGCTCGCTTCTCCAACGAGGCGTGTTTGCTAACGGTTGGTTCCTGGATGCGGCGTGCCGTCTTCTTCGGACGGTTGGCTTTTTTCAGGCCACGTAAGGGCGAACAGTGCGGCAAGGAGAGGCAGCACACCGGCCACCAGGATCATGGGGGCGAACTTTCCAATAGCGTGACTGTGGGTATCAGCGTATTGCCCGACCAATGGGTGAAGCCGCGAATTGATGAACCACACAAATGCGCCGATCAGCCCAAGGCATTTGGAGGTATGGGCGGGGGAGATGTCCTGGATGAAGGTGTAAAACATTGCGAAGACGCCCATGATTCCGGCACCCACCAGGCAGTAGAGGACGACCATGATCTCCCTGCCGGGGTTAAAAAGAAGGGGCGTCGCCAGCAGGCAGAGGAGCGCTGCGAATAGTAGTACGATTTTTCTGGCTCTCTCGACTGATCGGCTTGGGGAGACGAGTTTACGAACCATGAATCCAATCGCAATGCTCCCCACATCCGCAGTCAGATAGAAGGCGATCAGCAAGTACTGGAGTTCCTGATCGGTGAACCGGAAGTCCACCACCAGGTGGCGTGGGAGCCACACGCGGTAGAAGTGCCAGCTCATGTTGACGGCGGTTCCGACCGCCAATGCGATCCAGAAGGTTCTCATGAAGAACACCTGGCTGAACGGAACCGGAGCCGCGAGGTCATGGACGGGCTGCGACATTTCCACGGCTCTCTCACCCCGGGTGCCCATGATCCACAAAGCAACCCAGATCACTCCGGCGGCACCCACAATGATGAACACCTTCCGCCATCCTTCACCCTGCGGACCGACCATGCTGAGAACCAGAATGGGGGTCAGCACGGCGCCGAAAGTCATGCCGCTGTTGAACAATCCATTTGCGAACGGTTGGGCTTCGCGGGGAACGATGCGGCGGATGATCCCGACCGCGACGGGCCAGTTAAACGCTTCGCCAGAGGCAAGAATCGCCCGGCAAACTTGCAATTGGAAAAGCGTCTCGACGAATCCGGTGGCAAAACCCGCGGCCGACCAGACGAGCAGGGCGACCGGGTAGAGCCAGCGCAAGTTCCAGCGATCCGCCATGAAGCCCGCAATGATGAGAAATACGGCGTAAGTGTAGCCAAACACGGCTTCCAGAGTGCCGTAGCCTTCCTCGTTGAGGTGAAAGTCGGTCTTGATGAATGACGCCATCGAACCCAACGCTTGGCGATCCATGTAATTCACCACCGTGGCCAGGAGCATCATCACCACTACCCACCATTTCCAGGACGGGATGGCGGTTTTCGGGGACATCGGGAGTAAACTCATATTCTGTGATCCTGGCTGGGCCGGGTGTTCGTGGTTCAAGCGTTGTGCGTTTGCCCGCGCTGTTGCAATGGATCAGCGAGAAGCGCCTTGACGGGCGAGATGCGCCCGCCCCAAACCAAATTCGTTACCGACATCGAGAACTTTTCCGTCGCGCAGGTGGATTTCGATGAACTTCGAACTGCCTACCGGCTTTCCCGTCTCATCCTGGAACGTGCCAATAACTTTCTTCATGCGCGCGTCGATGATGTCCGGGGTGTGAGACCAGGCGAAGCGGCCATCCAGGCTGAAGCAAACCCAACCGTGGCCACCCATGCTAAGTTCGATCTGGCCTTTCGGTTTTGGCGGCATCTGTGTCGCGTCAAAGATGAACAGCTTCCTGCCGTCCTGATCGCTGATCCAGAGCTCGGTTTCATCCGGCGTGAGGCCGGCACCGTGCGTCCGGTGTGGGATGGGAGCGTTGCTCGCGAGCACACGGTGCGGCACCTCGCCAGTGTGGAGATTAACAACATCGAAGCCGACATGCTTGCCGAGGCAGACGTATGCGAAACGATTCAGGCTGTCGATGGTGAATGGAAAAACCCCCGATTCACCCACGCCCCGGATATGTCGAACGACGCTGTCGTCACTTGTGTGGAAGACCGTCAGGTTCGTCTCGGTTCCAAGGTAAGCGAACCGTCCGTCAAGGCTGACAATGCTGTTGTGCGCCTGCAGGCCGACCGGAATGCGCTTGAGCACGTCGCCCTTTTCCGCGCCGACGACGAGAAAACCGCTGTTCGTGCCGCGATACCACCAGCCCGTCGGGACATAGACTTTCGCACCGTCTGAGGTGACGGCGGATCGGTCGCAGCCTGCTTCGTACTGGCGTTCCCAAAGCACCTTGTCCGTTTCCAGATCGAAGCATCCCAGGCGCCGGTTCGTCGTCGAGTAGTAGATGCGATGCGTCCTTGCGTTGGCCGTAAATCCCCGCAGACCCTCCTTGAAACTTGGGATTTCAATTCGGCGCACCAGTTTGTGGCCATTGTCGATGTCGAAGATCAGAATGCCGTTGCCGGAGCGTCCCTCCGATTGCGCACCGTCCGGAGTGCTCATGTAGAGATAGTGTAAATCCTTGGAAGTGGCGTGGGCGATTGAGCTTGCAGAAAGGAATGCCAGAACCGGCATTAGGAAGTGGTGCATGGCGGGATTGTTACCCTTCTGGACGCAGTGCGTCAAGGGAGCGTCCGTTCATCGCGGCGATTCTTCCGGATTTCACCACACCTCACGCGGCTAACGGGCCTTGGACCCTTGCTCGGCTTCAGGCAGAAGCCGGACGCTCTGCACCCAAGGCTCGTATCGCTTTCCCCACCGAACAAGCGCTGTAAAGCGGGGTTCGCTGGCAGGTTTCTCTTTCGGTTCCACATCGTGCGTGCGCAATGGTTGCAGCAGTTGGCTAAAAGGTTGAGGGACAAAAACCTGGTCTGGAACCACGCTGCCGATCCACCCGCCGACACGCGGCTCCGGGAGCGGTGTGCCATCCTGGAGGTCGCGTTCCTCAAGACGAACGCGCACAACTCCTCGCGTAATGACAAAACGCTGGTTGTCGGGATACCGTTTGCGCAAGAGACGGGCTTCTTCACCGGCATCCACAACGTAAAGTCTCGTCCTGGTAGAGTTGACGGCACTCGCCTTCTTCGCTGCCTCTCCATCGTATTCAAGCACCAGATACACCAACCTTGAGGGCAACGACGAATAGTGGCTGCGCGCATCCGGACTGGTGGCCGGCACATGACAATCAAATCCCAACTCGCTTAACTTCGCCGCCCCCAACCATTCAGGTGCGCGTTGTTCGTGCCTGCCGCGCGACACCGCATCCCATTTGAGTTCCAGCAGCATCGCGGTGCTGTCACCCATCAACACGGGCAAACCCAGCTCACGCTCGGTGAGCTCCACGGTGCCTCCACTGGCATCAGCCCGGTTCGAGCGCGCCGTGAAGACCACCCAGACGTTCGCCACCACGACCACAACCGCTGCGGCCAACAGCCAAACACTCTTCATCCGCAGGCCCTTTCGGATAGCTGGGTGCGCATGCGTTTGAACACCAGAAGCAACAGGAAGGCAATCGCTCCAAGGATGAAGAAGAACAGGTATGTCGGCATCCAGTGCCACCACCATGCGTGGAGTCGAACGAAAAGGAAGACAACAAACCCAACCGCGCCCAGGTTCACCAAACCACCACGTCCCAGCCAAAGACCATGAGACACCACGCCCACGCTCAGCCCCAGGCCCGCGATTTGACAGATCGGCTCAAGCGCTTTGCCAGGAACGAAGGTGCAACAGGGATCGCCAGTCTTCGACAGTATCATTAGGCTGATAAGCAAAAGTGCTCCGCCACAAAAACGGTAAACGAAATCGAAATCGCGCTGCTCGCGATGCGCCCTCAGCCACGGCACCGCGTAAAGGGCCGTCGCCGACGGGATCAGGTATTCCGCCCGCTCTGGAAATGTCACCCAATAACCACCGGTGCAGGCCATCCACAACGCGGCGGTGTATGCGCACAGCAGGATCAACCCAGCCCCGAGCAATAGACGGATGCCGCACGCATAAGCCATCAGCAGCGCCATCGCAGCCCAGGCCAGCAACGAGTGTGGAGAGGGTATCCGGTTCAGCGTGCTCTCCAGTGCGTTCAGATCGAGCGCAAATCCCACTCCCGCCGCCAACGCCAGCAATGACACGTAATAACGGGCTACGCCGCGGTGAGCTGCAAATCCCGTCGCCGCCAGCAGCACCAATGTTCCAGTGGTCAGAATCAAGGGATAAGCAACCGCCGGCAGAACGCCCCAGATGCGATGTAGGAACAGTACGACGGCAGCGCCAAAAGCTGTGCCGCCGAGCAGAGTTGCCAGCCGCATGCCCCACGAGATGCGCTTGGCGGATTCCGAGACGTCAACCGCGAATTGCCGTGTCAGATCCGCCAACACCCGGTCCAGGTGGGCTTCCAGGGTCGAGCGTTGCTCCGCGGTGAGCAGCAACATGCGCTCCTGCTCAAGTTGACGAAGTTCGTCACGAAAGGCAGCAATGCGATCTGCCCTGGCCTGTCCAGCTTTTTGCCTTTCTGGATTCATGCTCGCGTGTTCCACCCTGCGACCAGCATTCGCGCACACCATTACACTTCGCGCGGTAATGAACAATTACAGCATCCGGCTTTCGCCAGCTCTCGCAGTTGACGTCGATCAAGGTTTTCGCGCTTCCGTTTGCGAGATGGACTGCCCACATATCGTAAGCGAAAATGCGTCCTGATAAACGCCGCTCCCGACTTCCAGCCACGTCATTTCATTGGTTCAGGCGTATGCGCTGAACCGGGCCGCAGACCGCACATCAGCCGGGCAAGTTCGTCCGCATCCAGGCACTATTAAAAACACGCTGGTAAATACGGTTTCGCACCTGGAGGCGACCGGCAACAACTCGCACCACGCCCGACATACGGAGCAACCTCACGACCGGATTGGCTTCGTCGTCGTGCACTGACTTTCCCCGCCAAACTGACTCGTAAAGCCTGAGAAGGTCGGCGGTCTTCTCCCTTCCGTAAGGCAACAGTCGTGAGCGGACGAAGATCAGGTTGTCTTGTCGGTCCTCGGCGCGGTTCGAGAGAAACAGATCCTTGCACAAGCGATCCACGTCGCGACATGTGCTCACCGAAGAATCTTGCGCCACGGCTCTACAGAGGATTTGCGTCAAATAGGGATGCCCGTTGGTCCAATGGAGAATTCGCTTGAGAAGCCGAACCTCAGGTGCTGCAGAAGGATCAAATATGCTGTACCCGCTGATCCAGTGCAGAACTTGTTCGAAAAAACCGGCGGGCGGCTGGACTTCGCGTCGCAGCCCATTTGCCAACGGCGCGGCTTGGTCGGGTGTGAAATCATCCAAGTCAATACGCCGGCCCGTGTCAAAAAGAGTGATGGATGTGTCGCGGATCAAATCGCGAACCATGACCTCGCTCAACAGGCAGAAGGTCAGCCGATTGAACTCCGAATCCACCGTGCGGTGATTGTACCACTCGTGAATCGCTGAGAAGAATTCATCTGCGCAAAACGGCAGACTAAGAACCATCTCGAGATTTTCGATGAAAATGACAACCGATCCTGGCAGCCGAGGCATTATCACCTCGCGCAGACAGGTCATGAATCGTTGCAACGGTTGAAGCTGTTTCTTGGATTGCCAAAACTCTTCGCATTCATCGTCCAGTCTCAACTGGTCGCCGACAAAGAAGCTCAAGCCTTCGTACCATTGGTCGGGTGTCACATTCCAGCCTATGGCGCACAAATCGAGTGCCACGACATGGATGCCCTTGTCGCGCAGCCGTCGGGCCGTATGCACCATGATGGAGGACTTGCCCCGCTGTCGTGCGGTGATTATGTGACAAAATTCGCTCTTAATAAGGCCGTCGTACAGTTCTCGGTCCGCCTGCCGTTCAATGTACGAAGGTGCGTCCGGATGGAGGCATCCGCCCGTAACATAGAAGTAGTTACTCACGGTATTCATCAAGGATACCGCGCGAATCTAAACAGTTGCTGCCATCAGAGAAAGAAGGATTCCGGTACGTCTTGGGGCTGTGGTTGAGACACGCGCAAGCGAGCCTGCGTGATTCTCAGGAACCAAATTTTTCCAGGTCAGCTTACAGCACTCCAGCACCCAGGCTCTGAGGAATCCCTTGTAAAAGTGAACCGGGGGTGTCGCTTCGCTCACCCCCGGGCTAATGTCCGTCACGGCTTAACCGTGACGCAGATGGCCCGTCGTCCTCCGGGAAAACCAATGCTGTCGAGGCACTATTGCTCGCTCCATGGGCGTCCTGGTGGAGGGGGAGGCGGTTGCTTCCATCGCCAGGATTGCTGGTAGGCAAACCGCAGATCGGGAGTTTCCATTCGCATGCCGCCATTGGCCCGCGATTGAAGCAGGGCATCCAGGAGGCCGCTTGTCATCAATGTTCGCTCAACAATCCAACTTGGTGCTCCGGTCAGCATCATGTTCTCGATTCCGTTTAGCAGGAGCGTGAAGTGTGCGGCTGGCCTGGCTTCCTGTGTCCAGAATTGTGTCGATTCGATCCGCCGGTCGCGATGATAACGCCAGGCACCCGTCCATTCGGAGACCGCGCCATTGAGCTCAAGCACCGTGGCGAGCAAGCCGTCCATGTATTCCACACGCCAGAGGATCGGGTCTTTGACGGATTCTTCCAGGGACTTTCCAAAACTCGGGCGGCGAGCAAGGCGGGCCATTGCGGCGTCGAACAGCTCAGGGTCGAAACGCTTTTCACGCAGAGCCGGCCACACTGAACCGCCGGTCAGGCATTGCACCGCTCGCACGCCGGTCTCTCCACCCCGCCGCTGCTCTGCGACTGCTTGCAAACATTCAAGCGCATGGAAACCGTAATGATCCGTCGAGCCAAACGTCAGCACAACGATCTCGTCCACCGACGAGTCGCGCTCAATGTCCGCAGCAGGATGTCGCCAGGAGCCGGGCACGGACGAGCCGGCCATCAGTGGGATGTTCATTTCGCGCGCGGTGTCGTAGATGTGCTTCGCATCGGTCCAGTTGTCGGCCAGATGTTTGTCCACAAACACGGGAACCACCCGTCCGCTGGCCCGGAAGACCTTGATCATTTCATCCCAGAATCGGCGTTTGGGATACTGCGTGTTGCCAGTTGGTGAACGTGGATAATCACCATGTTCCGCGATCAGGAGCACCCCATCGACCGCGAGTCGGCCCGTGCCGAGTGTGAGAGTGTCCGCGATGTTCGAGTAGATCGGGAACCGATGGGATGCGGCAAGCAGACGGCTGATGTCATTGGCGGGCCGTTGATCCGCGTAAAGCGAAACGAGTTTGAGTGGCGAATCCTTCCCTGTGCCGTCCAACATGTCGGTCAGAAGGAGGCGGCTGAGGATCACGTCAGCGTGCGAATTGTGGCGGTAAACAGTGGTGAGCCCGGCAACGCGCTTGACCACAGGTTCGGCGGCACCGAGGCAGAGTGTGGCGAAAAGGATGGATGGCAGCATTGCCAGCCAATGGCTGAATCCAGAGCGGTTCATTCTTGGAAGGTGCCTCTGTTCCATGAGGCGGGAAGATGTGATGCCGCGCTCGAATTGGAAAGCCGCAATTCCGCGGCAACAGCTTCGGTACTCCTTGAAATCAGCAGCTCTCTGATGTGCTCGAAACCAGACGTGTCGATCGATTCCGGTGCTACATCAAACTCTTGAGAACTTCGAAGTCAGTGTTCAGCCGAATTACATAACCTCCACCTGCCACTTCACGATTCAAGCCGACTTTGATCAGATCAAGTTCAGGCATCGACATCTCCTTGTTCTGATCCATGCAAATTCCTTGATGATGCGGATCTCAAATGCTGATACTCCATACGAACGGCGAAGTGGACTTCTCCAGGCTGCGAAATTGGCGCGGCGGTTCACTAAGAGCTTCTTGTTCAAGTAGCAGCTCGCAGCCGTCGGAATATCTATGAAACAACCACACTTCAAATATCATTTCATCGCCGGGTTGGCTGCGTTTTTCTGCTGTTCGTCAGTGTTTGCCGCACGGCTGTGACAAAGTCATTGGAGAAAACAGTTGAGAGTTGAATGGCCATGGCGAGCATCTGATTTCTGGTGAATTTCGGTGGTTCAGCGACTTCAGGAAGGGCAAGGCTTGAGGTTTTTGAACGCCATCACCAAGCG